>ERZ780157.230-NODE-230-length-80548-cov-8.037444_pt1 | contig 80548 bp, 54 predicted proteins | sample MGYA00511169_ERZ780157 | MGnify/ENA primary metagenome ERZ780157 (study PRJEB29588, sample SAMEA1965149) | human gut metagenome | biome: human gut; feature: human-associated habitat; material: faeces | place: Denmark | collected 2008/2010 ...
AAATGTATATATATTATTTATTGTATACAATTCATATAATATTGATAATTTATCTTCTACAAAAATATGGGAGCCATAAGAGTCTGTTCCTCTATATTCACACCGTATAATATTTTTAGATGGATTTTGATAGATTTCAAACGGTTGCATTTTCACCCAACATTCTTTGTCCTCAACTTTTATCACATAATAGTGATTATGCTTGGCCTCTGCAATTCTTTCCACCGTAAAATTATAGCTTAGTCCTTTTTCTAACATCATAATATTATAATTTAAGTAAAATATAAAAAAAGCGTGGAGTTATATTATCTATCCCGTTAGAGGCTCTGGTAAACCTGAATGTAAATAGACAATATCCCCACACTTGTGATGTATATAACCTGAATAAGTATATACAAACAAGTGATGAGCGTGATTGCCATCCTTACATTCTTCGAAAATTTACCAGACTTTCTAACGAAGGATAAAAGCTACACTTTCATCAACAAACTATGTAATAAAGACGGATTATGTACCGCCTTTGCAAAACTACAAAAAGTTTGTTGACTTTCAAACTCAAAAAGGGATATTGTTTGAACTAATAAAATCAATCACTTTAACCGAATTCATCTATATTATTCTGAAAAGTGGAAAGAAGAAGCATATAATTCATACTTTGCCGTTTATCTTCTATTCCGTCTAAAGAATTGAATTGTTATTGAATTATACTTTAATTAGATTTCATAGTTTACAATATCTTTTATCCGGGATCTTAGTATATTATGAGTTTCTTTTCAAGGCTTTTTCATAGATATTCCATATTCTTTCTCTTAGATGCAGAGGTTTGATAACAGTCAACGAAGTACTTCGCGACAACAAATTCATTACAAAATCATTAGTAATACGGAGATGTAATTTAATCCTGAACTCCTCTTCATTATCTACTATAATCTTTTGTGAGTGATGCAATGGAACCGATTTCAAAAAACTGCCATCCAAAGGGCTATAACTTAGTTCAATATTTTCTACCGGTATATCCAGTTGGTTCCAAATTCCATAACAATCCTTAAAAAGATTATTCACATCAATATTCATATTACGTTTAAAGGTTCTTTCGAACACAACTCTAAGATTATAGATGCAATCTACACTATAAGTTTTTAACATATTCCCATCATAAGCAAGAAGATACCATCGTCGTTGATCCTCCTTTAAATAGTGTGGAAATACTTCTTTTTTTCGGATCTTCCCATTTTCTCGGATATACATATAATCAAATATCACCGGATGTGAGAATTTAATAGCTTTTATCAAAAGTGGCAACCATTCATTATTCGAGGGGCGATGGTGCTCTGCCAATATATAAGTATGAAAATTAGACGTATTGTTTAGAGCATTCAATATGTCGAAGTTGCAAAGAAGCCTCTCATACTGCTCCTTTTTTTGATCATCTTCTTCATTGATATAATAACCATTTTGCTTTTTATCAAAATTGATACGAAAACCAAATAAATCTTCAATTTCATTGAAATCTCTTTGCAATGTTCTGAAATCAACTGGCGCTCCGTCTCTTTCTTCCATACGAAGAGCCACATATCTCTCCAGTTCTTCCCGCGACACATATCGCTGAAGTCCTTTGAGCTTATTGATTATGATCAACATACGTTGTAATCCCTCTAATTTTCTACCCATATTATTAACCATCTTTATTTCCTGTAGACAAAGATAGTGAGGGAGGACGACAAAACGTGTCGCCAAGAAAAAAAATCCTATACTTCTTGCATTTTATAAAAGCATGTCAGAAATCAATATTCAGAACTTTTGTAACTTTTCAAGACTTATTTTCGATTATAGTTGAATGGAACAACAAGACTATATAAAAAAGACCAATACATCTATTTCTAAAAAAATAATGAAGAACAGGTCAAGATATTACTATAAAAGAGACCATATGCTTGAAAAGATGTCATGACTAACTATATCCAAATCATGATGCAAAAAATGTAATAAGTATATGCAATGTCAAGATTTTAAATTAACCTTTATAAATAATATAAGAAAATTATGCACAAACTTTCCTTTCAATCCTATTCCTTAACAACATTAGAGGCTTTATTTGCCAATATGTTAGTCTTAAAGCATCTAATATAGTTCTAAAAACGTAACCGGAGTTGGATTATGATTTTCCTTCTCCGGTTTTTACTTATTCTTTTATAACTTAAATCCATCAGGTAGGATTAGATTCACCTTTTTTCCGTATTCCACTACCATAACGATATTCTTCCAGTTGCTTCTGACATAAGGAAGATTCTGTAAAACCGGACTGAGCTATTAACCGTCTCCTTCCTTCAAGTACCCAGTTCATTATTCCGGGGAGTTCAGTGGAAATAATCTTTTCAGCCAGTCTCGGATCCACTTCCTGCTTTGAGATCTGAACGCCAAAGGGAGCAATAAGAAATCTCCTGAAATATCCGTTCGATTTGTCATTGGTCTTTGGAAGCTCATTCAAACAGAAAATCATCTTGGCATAGTCTGTCAGTGTCGCCACATCCTTATACAATAGTCTGGAACTGATAGGTTCTCCACTTGCGATACGTTTGAATATATCTCCTGAAAAAGCGTTAGGAGCAACATCAGAACAAGTATTCAATAGTTTTCCACCGAGATTTGCTCTGCTTCTGTCTCCGTTTTCACCACACATATCCGATAAGGATTCATGGGAAATATTCTCTTTACCCAGGAGAGCTTCAATAATATCAACGAACACAGATTTTCCATTTCTTCCTGAACCATAGAGAAAGAGACACTTTTCCAGTTTCAAGGAGGTAAAGATCCAGCCTATATATTCAGCCAATACCTTCTGAGTATCCTTGTCCGGTAACACTCTATCCAGGTACTTCATAAACATCTGACACGTGGCGTTAGAGTCATAATTGTAAGGGAGAACATACCTGAAATAGTTCTGATATGAATGCTGTATCAAATTTCCAGTTTTAAGTCAAGTGTACCATTCAGAAAATTTATCTTCTCCTTGTCCTGCTCCATAGTCACACCCATAACCGTATATGGAAATTGCTTGAACAATCCTTCTATCGTTTCCCTTTGTGAAGCTTTGATTCTATCTCCTGACATCTTTGCATAAGCGTATTTAAGAAACACTTTCAGATCAAAATCCTCAATTCTTATCCAATGTGTTCCGGTGTAACAATAGACACACTGATCCTCAAAAGTCTGGAATGGATGATTGATACCTATTGCTGTCTGTTGTATCTTATCACAAGCACCGGCAATACTTTCCTGCGTTCCCACAATACTTTTTAGAGAAGTGATTATATACTGTAATAAAGATCTGTAATTCATAATTTTCTATATTTACTACCGATTTTACCTTTGTTGTCAACCCACTCATAAGCTTTCTTGATTTCACGCTTTAGTTCTGCTTCTGGAAAGTCAGGAGCTATATGTTCTTTCAAATTCACATAAGCAATGCTCTCTGATAATCCCCACTCAGCAAGTTCCCTGGCTCTTTTGAAGGTTGAATCATGTCTTCTTCCAGGAGTCATTGGATATCTATAGAATCCACCTTCCAGGAAATTTATGATCCTACCAATCTCACTAGCGGAACAACTTATGAATTTAGAGTTACCGGAGGAAGTAGGAATAGATTGGAAGTTAGATTTTCTAACCGTCCATACCTTACTATTCTGATTCTGATAAAGATTAGGATCACTACTGAGAAAACATGCTCTTGATATTCCTTTGCAACTATCATCCCAGAATGGAGAGTTATAATAATCCTTCAAAGCATCAAGATATTCATTATGACTTGTATTATCAATGTTATTGGCTACACGGACGAGAACTTTATACCCCCTACCGGAAGGAGAAAGGAATGCAGCATAGGTATATGGATCTCTAATCAGCATATTCCAGACATTAACCATTTCTTGAACCGGAATCTTGTCGAAATCAAGAACAACAAGACCTGAAGGAGTGATAAGAGCATCATTACAGAATCTTCCAAATGTTCCGGTAAAAAGACAGATTGGTAGCTTCTCTTTAAGTTCAGAATACTTTGGACGGTCACTGACATAGAAAGCTCTCATTGTATCAATCTTTTCTTTCAATTTCTCCAGCCTGATAATATCCAATACCAGATCGACATCGACGTGGTTAGGAGGATATTCCATAGTTCTAAATCTTTTCATACCAGTCAGAGGATCAATATATTCCTGACTGTAAGGTTTTTCTTTACATACTGTTACTAGAATCATAATCTTATTTTTTTAATTGTTAATGTTTTATCTTTCTTCTTCCCACCCTCAAAGAGAGAAAGGGGGGAAAGCGGAAAGGGGAAACTGTAAAACCTGTTTTTTTACTAATTTTAGAATAGATGAAATAGAGAAAGTTATAGTAAAATAGTCTTTTCCACCCCATTTCCCCCATTTCCCCTCTCTTTCCCCTTTGAGGTAGGGAAAGAAAAGTAATCTAATCAAAAGGTGAAGAAAGTTTGATTACAGAACTACTCAGACCTATCTTTACTCCTTTTTTGCTGTCTTCTTCCACTACATAACCTTCATCTTTCAGTTTCATCTTGAAGTTCTCTCTAGTTTCAGATCTTAGGTCATTATTCTTGCAATATTCCCGATACTTGTTGAACAGGAGAGTCAAACCTGTTTTATTGTCATTATCAGGAACACATTGTTGGGCATTCAGAAACATTACTACCGTATCTGTATCTTCCTTGTATGCCTGTTCCAAAGTTTCAAGAGTAGGAGATTTGCTGAGTTTCTTTCCATTCCTGATAAACCTTCTCAGACCTTCGATAGCCCAAATTAGAATACCGGATAATTCAGTTTTCAGTTTCCTGGCTAAATCAGGATCAGCCTTGCTCTTGTCTATCTTCACATTGAAAGGGATAATCAATAGTCTTCTTCTGAATCCAAAAGATGTATCAGCACTGGAAGGCATTGAATTGCAGTTGAAAGCAAGGCGAGCATAGTCCTTTACGATTTCAGGTTCTTTATATAATCTTCTGGCTTCAACCGGTTCACCACTCGTCAGCTGCTTGAAGATACCATTGGCGAAAATCTTACCATTGAAATCACTGCTGTAGTTCAGCAATTTGTTCCGTATCATGGCTCTACTATATCCTTTATCGTCGCATAGGGAATTTATGTTATAAGAACAAACATTGTCTTCGCCAAGCAGAGCCATTGTAATCCAGGAAAACACACTCTTACCATTGAAGCCTGATCCTACACAACACAATGCTTTTTCCAGTTTGATGAAAGGATTGAGACAGCAGCCGATAAACTCCTGCAATATCAGTTGGACATCCTTATCTGGAAGAACCTCATTCAGAAACCTATGGAACATGGGACACTCTGCTTTCGGGTCATACTCATAAGGAAGGACATAGAAAAAATAATCATCTGCTGAATGTTCCTGCTCCTTCACACTTCCATCGTTACCAATGACAAGAGTTGTATTAGTCAGATTGATTTTTGTGGTATTTTTATCCCTTTCCATCTGTCTGTAAAGTGAATAGCAAGCCTGTTCATAGACCCTGTTTACTATCCTTACAGTCTTTGAAGTATATTTGTCAGCTCCCATTTTTTGAAACGCCTTACCTAAAAAATGTTTCAGGTCAAGTTCGTTTATCGGTACCCAGTACACTTTATTATATAGATAGCCTGTCTTTCCTTCATTGATTACCAAGCCATATCCTAATTGTTCTGCTACTTCTTTTACCTTTTCAGCAACAAGGACAGATTTGGTCTCATCAGTGACCTGGATGGAATAGATCTTCTCCTGCAAAAGTTCCTTCACATCAGGATCCGTTTCCTTCTCCAGCCTTTGGTACAATCTCTTAGCATAAATCTCCTTACAATCCACTTTGGGAAAGCCATCAAGGATTTCTTTTTGAATATTTTTTAGACTATTCATTTACTGTTTTTATAGTTAGTTTTTAATATCCACTTGTTTTTAAGCCCCTTACTTCCTATACCCAGGATATTTTCAAGTATAGGAGGGGCTGTAATGAAAAGAATTAGTTTTTCCATTATCATAATTTTGTCAATAAATTTTAGTAGTTAGTAAAGTAAGCAGGCGCCTGTACTTACTTCATGTATATCAGAATTTAATATATCTGCTTGGGATGGTTTCGATACTTATTTCTTCATCCTCCATGTCAGATTGTAACAGAGCATACCAAAGATTCAGGTCGCTACCAACAACAACCAGTTTCTTTTCCAGGTCATTATCAAGGGAGGTTACAAGATCGCCATTATCATCAACAATGGAGATCCCACGTATCAGATAATCATAAGCCTGAGCCACGTGTACTATGATGTTATTAGTAGAACACATCAACTGACATTGTAGCTTGTTGATCATTCCCGTATCAAGTTTTGGTTTCTGAGGAAGGCAGACAATGAAACCACCTTCCTTGAATTGTTTTAGTTTTTTCATCTGTCGGATATTATTTATAGAATCCCCACCACCTCTCACATGGTGGGAAACTTTCATTTACATTTGAGATTGAAAATCAGCAAAGAGTTCGTTCAACTTAGCAATGATCATATTGTCCTTGCTTTGGCTGGGACTCTTCTTCATCTGGCTTATTTCCTGTGCATTACTAGTGCCTAATCCTTCCAGAAATGTAACCAATAAATTCATAGCTTCACTTCGTCTCATTTCCATTACCATCAGGAAGTTCAGTTGTTTATAAATCCATTCTGGTAGCACTTTCCAACCGAGAACTTTGGCAGAGTTTCCTTCAAAAGACTTAGCCGCTGCTTCATAAAGTTTCTTATCATTCTCAAATGATGTTGTATCAGCCAGATCCTCCAGCTTTTGATTATCAGTCGAAGCTTTAATACAGGTTGTCTTTGAATTGGTTTTTCCACCATTTACCCAAGCCCAGGCAGCAGAGTCAGATCCATTTTTGGCTTTTTCCTTAACCCACTTCAATTTTTCAGTAGATATGCCTTTCTCCTGAGCAGTAGTAAGAAGTTGTGTCAGCCAGTCCATACCATCCCAGGGATTCGTAGCAGAATTCGCCTCTCTCAGTAGTGTAGGAACATCATAATTGTTGATAAGAGGAAGATAGGCATAACCTTCATATTCGGCTTTACCTTCTTTCCTTAATTTCTTATTCAACTGTCTGAGAGCCTCCATGCGGTGCTGCCCATCAATTACAATCAGGATAAGAGCAAGGTTTGGAGTGTCTTCTGTAATCGGATTTCCATTATCATCTTCCAGTTCCAGCCCAGCTTTTAGACAAACGATAGCAGGTACAACAAGGAATGGAGAAATGATACCGTTACAAGCCTGGATGGAAGAAATCTTTTTCTTTACTTGTTTCTGATCTATATCGCGATTGATCTTGATGCGACCGAAAGAATACCCCAGCCCATATAGGACAGATAAAGTGAATATTTCTCCTCTCGTCAACTTTGGGAGTACTGTTTTTTTAATTTCTTCTTTGTTCGTCTCTGAATTTAGTTGTTGTGTATCACCAGCAGATACACTTGCCTGTAGATTCTTATCCTCTACAGCGGATCCTTTCACACTTGCTTCTTGTAGATCGTGTGTAGAAACTGCTTCATCAATCAATTTTTTTTCCATACTACTTTTTAATTTTTGGCGTTAAGCTTCACTTTCTTATTACTCACACGCAGGATTTCCAATACCTTGTAGGTATCAAAGATCACTGTCTTACCATTCTGAAAGACTGCATCATCAAGCAATCCATCAGCTTTCATCCTGCTTACCGTGCTTACAGAGATACCTAATATCTGTGCAAGTGCTTTGATACCTGTTACGAACTGAGGTAGATTAGAATAACTATCCACCGGAGGGTATTTTATCTCCTCCTTTGTCTCTGTCCCCTTTGCGTAACCCAATAATGCTATGAATTCCGCACCGTTCATGGTCAGCACAGCTTTATCAAGAAGTGCTTCGACTGATGATTTTACTTCTTGTTGCATAATTTTCATTTTTTAATTGTTTAATCTCCTTGCAAGGATGGCGCAAAGTTCTGTGCTATTTTTGAGAAGATTTTTGCGGAGGAAGCAGAGAGGAATGTCTTTTTAGTAGAGGAATAAAAAAAGCTCCCTATAAATCAAATGTTTATGAATTTATAAGGAGCTGAATGAGGAATACTGGAGGAATAAGCGAGGAATGGAAGGAAAATTAGGCTATTCCGATAATTTTCTTGTTCCTTTGTCATCCAATAAAATTTTCAAATGAGATGTTTCTTCCTTTTTTAACATCTTTTTAGCCTTATCTTTAGACTTGCTAAAATTGTAGTAACTGCCTTCTATTAATCTACTGTCTATGCCAAAAATATCAACTATATAGGTAACGAAGTCTTTATTAAATTCAAAATTCTTCCAAACGAAATATTTAGAGAGGAACAGAATGCAGGCAAATCCATATACTGAATAACGGTTATCTAACTCACGGGCGATATTAGTAACTGCTGTCAGATGATTGTTTTTAAAAGAAGCACCTACTTTTGTCTTATCTTCACAAACTACAAAACGTAAATATGGTTTCAAATTCTCAAATATACTTTCTATTGATGGCGAATCTAATCTTAAAGTATTATTATTAGATTCTAAAATCAAATCGGAATGTAGGTTCTTATTTTCATCTGTTTGTTTAATGCTCTGTTTCCTGTTATTTAAATCATAATCAATTATATTTATTCTCTTTAAGTTAATAATTCCTTCAAAGAATGGGAATGGTAAAGATAACTCTTCTCCAGTTTCTTTACACCACCATTCGTATTCATATTGAATCATAGGAGCATAAGTCTGTTCTTTAAATGTAGAAAACATCGCCCCTTTAATAGCGTTTGATACTTTTTCTGACATTAAAGTAAATCCTAATTTTATCATATTTTGGGGATTTTCATAAACAAAATAATAACATACAAACAGAAAATCTAATTCTAAGTATTCATATTTATCTTCAAGTTCTTGGGGCATTGAGTCTTCTATGTCTGTAAAAGATTTAATTTGAAGACTGTGATTAAATAAATAATCTAGAATATCTTGTGGTATAAAACTTTCAATATCACCTTCAAACAAGGATTTAATCGTATAGTAAATAGAAGCAATTCGTTCTTTATATATTATCAAGTATTTTTCCCCTAAATATTTTGCAGTTTTCAATAAATCTAAAATGGATAAGGCTGATTCATTCTTGCAAAAATCAATAAAACCTTTTCCGAAAAAACTGATTATGCCCCACAAAGACATATTCACCCAATTATCAAAGCTAATAATAGGAAGAAAATTATGTATATCACAAAGTAAATTACGAAAGTCATCTATATTGTTTATGTGTTCTATATCATTCATTCTGCGAATAAAATATTGGGAATCTTCTATTCCCAAATTATGCAACATATACTCGGGATTGGAATGATTTTTAATAGCTAAACTTATACCAAGAAAAAGAAGATAGTCAATTAAAAAATCGATTTTATCATTTGGTGGTAAGGATCCAATATTTGTGGTTTCATTATCCTCTGAAATACTATCAGCAAAAGATAGCAACATATTGTTGAATTTATCTGCTTCACGATGAGGAAAAGTGTTTTCATCTAATTTAGCTATACCTTCTTTTATTTTGAGAAGAAATATTTCACCTATATTGGTAATCTCATCACTACATTTAATTTCTTCTTTTAAAATTTTTTTAGCAAAAACACTATATTCAACAATTGTCATAACATTGATTATTTAAAAGTTAAACATAAAAAAGCAGCATCCAGAAACTTCCTAGATGCTGCCCCAAATATAACGAATAATCCTAAGCAATCTTCTTTACATACTCAAAAAGTTGCTGTAACTGCTCTGAATTCATCCTTTCCATGCTTTCTATGATACCTGACTTGTATTGATGCTGGTTCCATTTTTCCATCTGCATTTTCTGTGTTTCATCAGCCACTTCAATGTAAGGTTTCATTGATTCATAATCAGAATGACCCGTACAAGACATTACTACACTGGCTGGAATACCAAGAGCAAGTGAACAACATACAAAGGTTCTTCTAGCATCATGACAAGAAATCTGCTCCCAAAATTTATAGGTATCTTCATGTCGTGTATTACCTTTAAAATAGACTTGGGATATTTCACGATCCAGTCCTGCCAATTTAGCAGCCTCTTTCAAGTAATCATTCAACTTTTGATTGCTTGGAACAGGAAAGACTGTATCACCTTTATACCATGAATATTTATCAAGGATCTTTTGAGCGTGTTCATTTAAAGCAATATGGAGTTTATCATCAGTCTTCTCAGTGCAAAAGTCCAAGCAGCCGTCCACTATATTGACAGATCTAAGTGCAGCCAAGTCCGAATATCTGAGTGAAGTGAAAGCCATGAAACAAAACATATCCCTCGCTTTTGATAGGTATTCTTTCTCTTTCGGAAATTCAAAATGAAAGAAGTGCATCAGTTCCTTGTATTTTAAAAAGGTTACAGCTTTAGGTATAACTTTTAGTTTAGGTTTAAATTCCAGTACACCAGGTTGTATCGTATACCCATTTCTAGAAACCCAACGGAGGAATGATTTTAAAATTCTAAATTGCTTAACAATCGTCCTATTTCGATAATCATTTTTTATATACCAATTCATTAGTTGAACCATCTTGTCCTTATCCAGTGTTTCCAGTTCAACTTTAGAATCACAACCAGTTAATTGCTGCCACATCTGTCCATACTTATATTTTGCAGCTTCACTCCAACTACCCTCCAATGCTTTTACAGATAAAAAATCCTTAAACACATCTTCCAATGTTTTCACTGTATCTTCTTCTCCTAACATTTCCAACTTTGCTCTGCCCAGTTTTTCATTAACCAGTTCTTTCAGGTCAATAGTAGTCGGTATCTCAGAATGTAGTGAATATTCAGTAAACGCCTCTTCAATACAAATCAGGAAACTACGAATTGCATTGTTGATTTCACGTGCATACACAGTCTTTCCACCAATCTTATGTGTAGTGTTGCTTTTTACCAGTTGTTTATCACTATCCCATTTGAGAGGATCAATAGTGTAACCAACAGAGAAACCTACTTCATTCTTCTTGCTGTTCCATCTAACACGAATCATTAGTTGTCCGTTCTTCATTACATAAGCTCTTGTGCTAAAATTTGTCTTCTTCATATACTTTACTTAATTTTGTTGCGAAGTTAAAGGAGATATTTTGCAGGAAAAAGACCTTGCTATCACATGAATGTACACGATAGTAAAAGCTGTTTTTCCTGATTTTATTCCTTAAATTCAAAGGCAAAGATATGAAGGCTAGTCGGGGGGAGTAAGACCCTTTAACTACTCCCCCGATTTTAGAATATATAAGAATTGAAACGATACTACACAATAGGCTCAAAATAATTAAAATATTTATTATCAAACAGATATAAAATCATATATAATCAACTAAATTCATTCTATAAGTCTCATACGCTCCACAAAGGTTGACTTTTTACAGTCAACCTTTTTTCAAATTAGGCAGGAAGCAAGCCACCAATCCCAGCAAAGGCATAAATCCGCATACATTATAAACCGCCTCGATACCGTATGCGTCCGCCATACCGCCAAGTACAGCCGAAGCGATACCCGCAATGCCGAACGCAAACCCGAAGAACAAACCGGAAATCAGTCCCAGCTTATTGGGCAACAATTCCTGCGCATACAATAAGATAGCGGGGAAAGCGGAAGACAGCATAAACCCCACACAGAAGCTAAGAATGACCGTCCCCGCAAGTCCCACATGCGGCATCAGCAAACTAAACGGCGCCGTCCCGAGAATGGAAGCCCAGATAACATACTTGCGTCCCACCCTGTCGCCTACCGGTCCGCCTACCAAAGTACCTGCGGCAGTGGCTACCAAAAAGACAAACAAGAATAACTGCGAATCCCGGATACTTACACCGAACTTATGAATGAGATAGAATGTATAGTAACTCGTCAGGCTCGCCATATAAATATATTTGGAAAAGATAAGAACCAATAGAACCCCAATGGCGAAAACCGTCATTCGGGAAGACAACGGACGTTCCACCGCCTTCTGCGTAAGCAACGGACGCCGCTTGATATGGTTGAGATAAGAACGGTACCAGCGGGAAATGGGCAGCATCACCAAAATAGCCGCCACCGCAAAAATCATGAACAGCGCAATGTGGTGTCTGCCATACGGAGCAACCAGCAGCGCCACCAGCAACGGCCCTAACGAGCCTCCCAGATTACCGCCCACCTGAAAGAGCGACTGCGCCAACCCGCGCTTGCCTCCGGAAGCCAAAAAAGTAATGCGCGACGCTTCGGGATGCAATACGGAGGAGCCGATGCCCACCACAAAAACAGAAGCCAAGAGCCAATACAGATTAGTGGCGAACGACAAATTCAGAATACCCGCCAGCGTAAAACACATTCCCAACGGCAACGACCAGGCAATGGGACGCTTATCGAAAATCAGCCCCATTATCGGCTGAAACACGGAAGCCGACATCTGATACACCAACGTTATCAGACCAATCTGTGCAAAACTCAATGACAAATCCTGCTTGAACAGAGGGTACACCGCCGTAATAACGGATTGAAGCAAATCATTCAGGCAATGCGAAGCGCTCAGCGCAATCAATATGGGGAAAGCGATTCTACGAACCGGCGGTCTTTGAGTTGATGTCATCCTAACTGTCATTTATTGAAATCAGGCGCAAAGGTACGTAAAGTATTCAAAGGACAGCCCGGGTTAATAAAAAATAATATGCAACGATTGAGGGCAAAACAATGATAAAATTGTATCTTTGCACCGTTTTATATAGTAAGGAATAAATAATAACAACGATATGATAGCTAAAATCAACGAGCTTCTGCAAGAAGTAGAAGCACTGAAAGCCGCTAACGCCGAGGAACTGGAAGCACTGCGCATCAAGTACCTCAGCAAGAAGGGAGCCATTAATGAACTGATGGCGGACTTCCGCAACGTACCCGCCGAACTCAAAAAAGAAGTCGGCATGCGTCTGAACGAACTTAAGAACAAAGCGCAGGAAAAGATAAGCGCTCTCAAAGAACAATTCGAAAGTCAGGACAACGGTTGCGACGACCTCGACCTTACCCGTTCGGCCTATCCCGTAAAATTGGGAACACGTCACCCGCTCAGCATCGTCAAGAATGAAATCATCGACATATTCGCCCGTATGGGATTCAACATCGCCGACGGTCCGGAAGTGGAAGACGACTGGCACGTATTCTCTTCCATGAACTTTGCCGAAGATCATCCGGCACGTGATATGCAGGATACTTTCTTCATCGAAAACAATACTGAAAATGTATCGCACAACATCATCCTGCGTACACATACATCCAGCGTACAAAGCCGCGTAATGGAAACGACCCAACCACCTATCCGGGTGCTTTGTCCGGGACGCGTATACCGCAACGAGGCTATCAGCTATCGCGCGCACGCATTCTTCCACCAAGTAGAAGCCTTGTTTATAGACCGTAACGTATCGTTCACCGACTTGAAACAAGCCCTGTTGCTCTTCGCCCAGGAAATGTTCGGCAAAGACACTAAGATTCGTCTCCGTCCTTCGTATTTCCCGTTTACGGAGCCAAGCGCCGAAATGGACATTAGCTGTAACATCTGCGGCGGCAAGGGATGTCCTTTCTGTAAAGGAACAGGCTGGGTTGAAATCTTGGGTTGCGGTATGGTCGACCCCAATGTGTTGGAGTTAAACGGCATTGACAGCAAAGTGTACAGCGGTTACGCTTTAGGTATGGGTATAGAACGCATCGCCAACCTGAAATACCGCGTAAACGACTTGCGCCTGTTCTCTGAAAACGATACCCGCTTCCTGAAAGAATTCGAAGCGGCTTATTAATATAGAACACTCTTATATTTCTATATTAAGCATAAGGTTGGGATGTGTCCGAACTGAAACTCGCTTACTTATTGATTTCTTTAATATCAGGCACGGATTACATGGAAAACACGGATTAATCAAAGGAAACCGTGAAAGCCGTGTAATCCGTGCCTAAAAGGATAGCCCTATTATCAATCTTATTAAATCTCCACCCAATGAAAGATAGGCTCGTAACTCCCGGCTATTGCTTTATTCTCGCAGCCAACTTTCTGCTGTACTTCGGCTTTTGGCTATTGATACCCGTATTGCCATTCTATCTATCCGAGATATTCAATGCGGGAAACTCTACCATCGGTATCATCCTCTCCTGCTATACGGTAGCCGCTTTGTGCATCCGTCCGTTTTCCGGCTATTTTTTGGACAGCTTTGCCCGTAAACCGTTGTATCTGTTGGCTTACTTCATCTTTATGACAATGTTTGCCGGATATATCATAGCCGGTTCACTGGTACTGTTCATTCTGTTCCGTATCATACACGGCGTTTCATTCGGCATGGTGACTGTAGGCGGAAATACGGTAGTCATCGATATCATGCCCTCATCAAGGCGCGGAGAAGGGCTCGGATATTACGGGCTTTCCAACAATATAGCCATGGCGGTGGGGCCGATGTCCGGCTTGTTTCTGCACGATGCGGGCATGAGCTATACTACCATTTTCTGTTGCTCGCTGGGTTCCTGCATTGCCGGATTTATCTGCGCCTCATTGGTGAAGACACCATACAAACCGCCTGTCAAGCGCGAGCCGATTTCGCTCGACCGTTTTATCCTGCTGAAAGGCATTCCGGCGGGTATCAGCCTGCTTCTATTATCCATTCCTTACGGGATGACCACCAACTACGTGGCCATGTATGCCAAAGAAATCGGCATTAATGCAACCACCGGCTTTTTCTTTACTTTCATGGCGGTGGGCATGGCCATCTCCCGCATCTTTTCCGGCAAGATTGTGGACAAGGGAAAGATAACGCAAGTAATCTCGGCAGGACTATACATTGTAGTGTTCAGTTTCTTCCTGCTCTCGGCTTGCGTCTACATTATCAATTGGAACAGCATGGCATGCGGCATCATCTTCTTTGCCGTAGCATTACTGCTCGGAGTTGGTTTCGGCATCATGTTTCCGGCTTACAATACGCTGTTCGTGAATCTGGCCCCCAACAACCAGCGAGGTACGGCAACTTCCACCTACCTGACCTCATGGGATGTAGGAATAGGTATCGGTATGCTGACAGGCGGATATATCGCCGAGGTCAGCACTTTCGACAAGGCTTATCTTTTCGGAGCCTGCCTGACGATAATCTCCATGCTTTACTTCAATGGCAAGGTTACCCCTCATTATCATAAAAACAAATTACGATGAGAAAAAAAGAACGTTACGAAAAAATACTCGCCTGGTTCAGGGAAAACCGCCCCGTAGCGGAAACCGAGTTGCATTACGACAATCCGTATGAGCTATTGATTGCGGTAATCCTTTCCGCCCAATGCACGGACAAACGGGTAAACATGATAACTCCCCCACTATACCGGGACTTTCCTACTCCCGAAGCTCTTGCCGCCACCACCCCGGAAGTGGTATACGAATACATACGCAGCGTTTCTTATCCTAACAATAAGGCCAAGCATCTTGTGGGCATGGCCAAAATGCTGGTGAAAGACTTTGACAGCCAAGTACCCGATACGCTGGAAGAGCTCGTAAAGCTGCCCGGTGTGGGACGTAAAACGGCCAATGTAATCCAGTCGGTTGTGTTCAACAAAGCCGCCATGGCGGTAGACACCCATGTATTCCGTGTCAGCCACCGTTTAGGATTAGTGTCCGACAAATGTACCACCCCGTTCAGCGTAGAGAAAGAGCTGGTCAAGCATATTCCGGAAGCGGAGATTCCCATTGCCCACCATTGGCTCATCCTGCATGGACGGTATGTATGTCAGGCGCGTACCCCTCAATGTGACAACTGCGGTTTGCAATTGATGTGCAAATATTACTGCCGGAAGTATAAAGTTAGCAAAGAGAGCAATGAAGGGGAAGAATAAATAATGATTTCATAGCGCAAAAAAGAAATAAATACTAACTTTGCCGTCACAAAAAGAAAATAGTAACACTTTTAAATAAAAATAGAGTATTATGACAATTGACCAATTTAACTTTGCCGGAAAAAAGGCATTCGTTCGCGTGGACTTCAATGTGCCCTTGGACGAAAACTTCAACATTACAGACGATACCCGTATGCGTGCCGCTCTTCCTACATTGAAGAAGATTTTGGCTGACGGCGGCAGTATTATCATCGGTTCTCACCTCGGCCGTCCGAAAGGCGCGACTGACAAGTTCTCTTTGAAGCACATTCTGAAACATTTGTCAGACCTGCTGGGTGTTGAAGTACAGTTTGCTAACGACTGCATGGGCGAAGAAGCCGCTGTTAAGGCTGCCGCTCTGCAACCGGGTGAAGTGCTGTTGCTCGAAAACCTCCGTTTCTATGCTGAAGAAGAAGGCAAACCGCGCGGTTTGGCTGAAGATGCGACAGACGAAGAAAAGAAAGCCGCCAAAGCCGCCGTTAAGGAGAGCCAGAAAGAATTTACCAAGAAATTGGCTTCTTACGCCGACTGCTATGTAAACGACGCGTTCGGTACCGCACACCGCGCACACGCTTCTACGGCATTGATCGCTAAATACTTCGACAAAGACAACAAGATGTTCGGCTACCTGATGGAAAAAGAAGTGAAAGCTGTGGACAAGGTGTTGAATGACATCAAACGTCCGTTCACCGCTATCATGGGTGGTTCTAAAGTATCTTCCAAAATCGAAATCATCGAAAACCTGCTGAATAAGGTAGACAACCTGATTATCACCGGCGGTATGACTTATACTTTCACCAAAGCCCAAGGCGGTAAAATCGGTCTTTCCATCTGTGAAGACGATAAGCTGGATTTGGCTCTCGAGTTGTTGAAGAAGGCAAAAGAGAAAGGTGTGAACCTCGTACTGGCTGTAGACGCCAAAATAGCCGACTCATTCTCCAATGACGCCAATACTCAGTTCTGCAAAGTAAACGAAATACCTGACGGTTGGGAAGGTCTGGATATAGGTCCTGAAACTGAAAAGATTTTCGCTGAAGTTATCAAGAACTCCAAGACTATCCTTTGGAACGGTCCCACAGGCGTATTCGAATTTGAGAACTTCACTCACGGTTCACGTTCGGTAGGTGAAGCTATCGTAGAAGCAACCAAGAACGGCGCATTCTCACTCGTAGGCGGTGGCGACTCCGTAGCTTGCGTTAACAAGTTCGGTTTGGCAAACGGTGTTTCTTACGTTTCTACCGGTGGCGGTGCATTGCTCGAGGCAATCGAAGGAAAAGTTCTTCCGGGTATCGCTGCTATCAACGAATAAAAAGAATCTCATTAATACAAAAGGCAGCTCTTTGAAAAAAGGGTTGCTTTTTTTTTAATTATATATCCGACACATGAAACGAATTCTACTATCCTGCTTTCTTCTTCTCTCCGTATATACACTAAGAGCCCAGGATGCGTGCCTGAATGATGTAGTGAATACACTGAAAGAACGTATCAGTCTGGCAGGCTATGCCCAAGTGGGATATACCTATGATGATGCCGGCGAAAAAGCCAGCAATACTTTCGACCTCAAACGGGTTATATTCATGGCACGCGGTAAGATTACCGACAAATGGTCGTGCTACTTCATGTACAGCTTCGCCAACACCGGAAAGATTCTGGAAGCCTATACGGAATATCAGTTTCTGCCCCAACTCACAGCCCGTATCGGGCAATTCAAAACGATGTACACCATTGAGAATCCCATGTCGCCCTGTTTTGTCGAACTGATAAACTGTTATTCGCAGGCAGTCAACTATCTGGCAGGTATCAATGGCAGCGATCCCCTGTACGGTTCGAATAGCGGCCGTGATATGGGACTCCTTATTTACGGCGACCTTTTCAAGAAAAAGGTTAGTTATAACCTTGCCGTTATGAACGGACAAGGCATCAATCTGAAAGACAAGAATAATCACAAAGACATAGTAGGCAGCCTGATGGTTCATCCGCTCGACTGGCTGTCGGTAGGCGGTTCGTTCATCAAGGGTAAGGGATGCGCAGTAGCCGCATCTTCCGTCAATCCGGACATTGCTGCAGGCGACAGTTATATACGTAACCGTTGGTCGGCAGGAGCTACCATCCAGACAAAACCCGTCAGCCTGCGTACCGAATATCTTGCCGGCAAGGACGGGCATATAAAGAGCAACGGATACTATGCCACCGCATCCGTACACGTGTTTCCCAAGTTCGACGTTATAGCATCTTACGACTACTTCAACAAAGACAAAGCGCAGGATTACAAACAAAGCAACTATGTAGCCGGTGTGCAATGGTGGTTCTATCCCAAATGCCGCTTGCAGGCGCAATATACTTATTGCGACCCTCACAAGGGAGAAAGCTCCAACCTGCTGCAAGCACAGTTGCAGGTTCGTTTCTGATTCTTTAACCCTCACCAAACATTTTGGCATTCTTTTTGTACATTTGTAGAGTATAATCACTTAATGAATACAATCTTATGAACGAGCAAGCCATACAAGAGCAATACCAACATATAGTCAGCTTACTGGAACAGAAACGTCTGAAAGAGGCGCAGATACAACTGGAGGCCTTTTTATGGAACTGTAACGATTGGACTCTTCGCAACCGTCTGGAACAGGCCAAAGTGTCCTACCAATACATGTTACAGTATATGCGCCAGGGCGTAAACGATCCGGAACGGCAGAAACTATACCGGCAGCTTTTGGCAGAAACCCGGGAACTTGCCGAACAAGCGCGTATCAGCTTACTCGATGAAGTCTCTACGCATTATTACCATGCCCTGCACAAGAACAAAAGGAATATGGAGGCCGGATACGGTATGTCTTCCTGGCTTAAAGTGCTGGAATCTTTTCCTGACGATATGGCGGTTTGCCAACTTATGCCGGACAATAAACAAAGTCTGGACAGCGCTTTGCAACGGCATGAAGAAACTGCCCAATATCTGTTTCTCACTACGTGGGGAAACAGCGGCTGGACGGCGGAAGAGGAGCGGGAAGCCAGAATGTATCTGGAATCCGAGTTACTGCCGGTAAATGATTTGTGTTTATTTACGGGAGCCGTCCTACTCAGCTTAATGGAATGTTTCGACCCGCGTAAGTTCTCATGGCTGCTGGATGCTGCGACACACGCCGACACACAAGTCAGCCAGCGTGCTTTGGTGATTATCGCCATTGTACTGCACATACACCCCAACCGCCTGTGGTTATACCCCGAGCTGGAAGCCAGACTATCGCTTCTCAATGAAGACGGCAGCTTCGGCAAACAACTGAACCGGATTTACATCCAACTGCTCCGTAGTCAGGAGACGGAGAAGATAGACAAGAAGATGCGTGAAGAAATCATCCCGGAGATGATGAAGAACGTAAGTATCATGCGTAACATGAAGTACGGCTTCGAAGAAAACATGGATGAAGACGACCGTAACCCGGATTGGGAAAAAGCATTCGAAGAATCCGGCTTGGGTGACAAGATACGTGAAATGAACGAACTGCAGCTGGAAGGCGCCGATGTATATATGAGCACATTCGCCCAGCTCAAGAGCTATCCGTTCTTCCAAAACCCGCACAACTGGTTCTATCCGTTCGATATGCAGCACTCCAGTATTATACGGGAATTCGGGCTGAAACCGACAGGAGACAATGCCATCCTATCGCTTATATTGCAATCAGGCTTTTTCTGCAATAGCGATAAGTACTCATTGTGCTTCACCATGGCGCATATCCCGCAGGCGCAACGTAATATGATGCTGAGCCAAATGACATCGCAAGACTTGAACGAATTAATGGACGAAAGCAAGTCGTCCGGCCTGAGACAATACGCACAGCGTCCGGATGTTATCAGCAACCAGTATATTCATGACTTATACCGTTTCTTCAAGCTCAGCCAGCGCCGTCATGAATTCCGCGATATTTTCAAAGAGGAAATAGCGTTGCACCGTATCCCTGCATTGAAAGATATTTTACGCAAACCGGACTTATTGGTTACCATAGCCGATTTTCATTTCCGCAAAGAGCATCCGGCAGAAGCTTTAGGCATCTATCAGGAAGTAATAGATATGAATTATGCCGATGCAGATATTTTCCAAAAGACCGGTTATTGCCTGCAAAAGGAGAAACGCTACAAAGAGGCCATCAGCGCTTACCGAAAAGCGGATGTGCTGAAGCCCGATCATATATGGACTATCCGCCACCTTGCCACTTGTTATCGCCAATTACGCGAGTTTGCATCGGCGCTGGAATATTACAGAAAGGTAGAGGCAATGCAGCCCGAAAACAGAAACGTTACATTCTTCATCGGCAGTTGTCTCGCCGAACAGGAGCGTTACGAAGAAGCCTTGCAATGTTTCTTCAAGCTGGATCTCATGGAGAACGATTGCATCAAAGCATGGCGCGCCATAGGCTGGTGCTCATTTGTCAGTGGAAAATCCGAACAGGCCATGAGATATTATGAAAAGGTACTCGCCTTAAAACCTATTGCCACAGATTATCTTAATGCGGGGCATGTAGCGCTGCAACTGGGTAATATGGAAAAGGCCGCCGAATTATATGGGAAAGCCGCCTCGGAAAGCGGAAATCGGGAGACTTTCCTTGATATGTTCGACAAAGATAAAGAAACCCTTATCAAACTGGGTATCGACGAGAACGACATACCGCTAATAAGAGATTTGGTTTGACCAATACACATGGCATCCTCTATGTACCTTCACTAAAACTCATTACTGAAGGTACATAGCTCGCCTATCGGAGTAAAAAATAGGCAAAAGGGTGGATTTTCTATTCATATTACTTCTTCTTATTTTTCAATTGAAGGTATTTGCTTATTTTTGCTTTAGCTTTAAAGTAAATACCATGAAACGACTCTACATCCTACTCCTTTCACTACTTGTGACTGTTTCCGTCATTGCACAACCGGTGTGTCAGGTGAAACACTTTTCCGTTAATGACGGTCTTGCCCAAGGTAATGTTATGGGTATGTTGCAAGACCGAAACGGACTTATCTGGTTCAGTACATGGAATGGGCTGAGCAAGTATGACGGTTATACATTTAAAACTTATAAGACTTCCCAAGAAGACCGGTACGCATTCGGCAGTAACCGCATGGGTACTATCATGGAAAGCAAGTACGGAGATATCTGGTGTCCCACCTACGACGGGCAAGCCTGCCTGTTTGATGTAGAGACGGAAAAGTTCATCGATGTCTTGCAGCCGCTTGAATACGCCACCAAACACTCCAACCATGTCGTCCGTATCCAATCGCTCAAAAAAGGAGTAGCCTGGATTATTTGTGAAAACGGATATACATACAGAGCAGACGAACAGCTATGTAAAAAAGGAGAGGGCATTACCCTGTATTCGACATTCACTCAGAATTTGAAAGGAGAACATATATTCACCGTTTACCAGGACTCCGATGAAGACGAATGGATATTAACAAACAAAGGCGTTACCATCGTGGGAAGTAAAGCCGTAGATACAGACTTCCCATTCCAATATATCACGCAAATCAAGGAAAACATCTACCTTGTAGCCGATAAAGGCAAATTGGCTCAATACAACTTTCGTACAAAGAAACTTAAGTTTATAAACATTCCTTGTCCGCATAACAGAATCAACACTATCGCCGCATTGGGAACAGATACGCTGGCATTAGGTACGGATAATGGTTTGATACTGTTTTCCGCCCATGACAATATGTTCCGACAAATTGATATCCGTACTTCCACCCAACCCTCCAACTATGTGGAGCAGATATATCAAGACCGGCAAAAAGACGTTTGGGTATTTCCCCGCAATCCGGGTATTGTCCGTCTCCACCTCAACAGCAATGAAAAAGAACACCTGTTCACCCCTCAAAATGAGGTTATCAAGCACGGACGTAACAGCCGTAAACTGATATTTGAGGACAAAACCGGTATTTTATGGGTATTGCCTACCGGCGGTAATCTCTCCTACTACGATCGAAAAGAAAAGAAGCTCAAGCCCTTACTTACAGATATCGACAATCCGAAATCCATATTCAGCCCGTTAGTCCGTTTTTATACTCTCGATACGCAGGGCAATTGCTGGCTGGCCACAGCACGTGGGATAGACCGGATAAGTTTTTTCCCGCAAAGTTATCAATTTAATCAAACCGACTATGAAGCGGAAACGCGTGCTTTTCTGCGAGACAGCCACAATCGTCTGTGGAGTGCATCCAAAGCGAGTTATATTCAAATATATGCTCCCGATGGCAGCTTGGAAGGTTACCTTTCCAACCAAGGTACCATTGTCAAGGAAAAACAAATCTTCCATAATGGAGTATACGCCATTATGGAAGACAAGGAAAAGAATATCTGGCTGGGCACCAAAGGAGCCGGCCTTTTCTTGCTCACCCCAAAAAGCTTGAATCAATATTCCATTACGCACTTCAAGCATCGTTCCGAGGACCCTTACAGTATAAGCGACAACAGCATATACTCGATTTTCCAAGACAGCCGCAACCGCATCTGGATAGGTTGCTATGGTGGCGGATTGAATCTGTTTACCCCCGGAAGCAACGGTTCCCCCATATTTATCCACAGTAATAATGAGCTGAAGAATTACCCTACGGATTATGGCATGAAAGTACGCAACATCACAGAAGTATCCGGCGGAGTAATCTTAGTAGGTACCACGGACGGACTGCTCACCTTTTCCAATAAGTTCGAATTGCCGGAAGAAGTGAAATTTTATAGAAACTGTCACAAACCGGGCGACAAGAACAGCCTCATCACCAATGACATTATGCAAATCTATACAGACAAGCAAAAAGCGACGTATGTGGTTAGCTTTACAGGCGGCATCAGCAAAATTATTTCAACCCGGCTGCTTAGTGAAGAGATACGTTTCAAAAACTACGATAAAAGCAACGGACTGGCTTCCGACCTGACACTTTCGATGATAGAAGACACATACTCCCAATTATGGATTGTTTCCGAGATAGCTTTGTCCAAATTCGATACCGCCAAAGAAACCTTTGAGAACTATACGCTCGGTTCCACCTATCAGCAACAGTTTAACTTCTCGGAAGCCCTTCCGGTAATCAACGCCCGGCAACAAGTCGTGCTGGGAACCGACAAAGGCTTTCTGGAAATCACTCCCGGAAAGATGCGGAAAAGCGCTTATGTTCCTCCCATTGTATTCACCGGTTTCAAAATACAAGGACACCCGGCCTCCCATTCCATCAATAACCTGAAAGAATTGGAGCTAAAGGCATCGCAACGGAATGTCACTTTCCAGTTTGCAGCGCTCGACTACGTAAATCCCGACAACATACTTTACGCTTACCGCTTGCAGGGACTGGAGGATGAATGGAACGAAGCGGATAACAACCGCTCCGCAAGTTACATCAACCTGCCCGCAGGGAAATACCGCTTACAAATAAAGTCGACCAACAGTGACGGTGTATGGACCGATAATATCCGCACACTCTCCATCCATGTACTCCCCACATTCTGGGAAACATACTGGGCATGGCTGCTCTATTGTCTGCTGTTCATCCTGTTCACCGCAACTATTGTATACGTACTGTTCTATATTTATCGCCTGCGTCATCGTGTAGATATGGAACAACAACTCGCCAATATCAAACTGCGCTTTTTCACCGATATATCTCACGAACTGCGTACCCCGCTGACCCTGATAGGCAGTCCGGTAGCTGAAGTTCTGGAGAATGAGCCCCTCTCTCCGACTGCCCGCGAGCACCTTACCCTGGTACGCCGGAACACGGAGCGAATGCTCCGCCTTATGAACCAGATACTCGACTTCCGCAAGATTCAGAATCAAAAGATGAAACTATTGGTAGAAGAGACCGATTTGATTCCTCTCCTGCAAAAAGTGATGGATAGTTTCCGTCTTATCGCCAAAGAAAAGAACATAGACTATCAAATGAGGTCATCAATCGAATCCGTCTACGGTTGGGTAGACCGGGACAAATTCGAGAAGATATTCTTCAACCTGCTTTCCAACGCATTCAAATATACGCCGGAAGGCAAAGCCATTACAATAAAAGTGCTCCCTCACAATGAAACCATTGATATTGAGGTGGCGGACGAGGGTATCGGAATCGCCGCCGAAAAGCAACGTACCCTTTTCCAACGCTTTGAAACGCTCGTAAAGCAGAATATCCTTCAACCGTCTTCCGGTATCGGCCTATCCTTAGTGAAAGAGATGGTAGAGATACATCACGGAACGATTCAAGTAGACAGTCAGCCCGGCATAGGCAGTCGTTTCACCGTAACTTTACCGTTACGAAAGCAAGTCTTTGAGGAAGACGCGCAAGTGGAATTCATATTGAACGACATCCAGACCGCATCCGCCCCGACAGATGAAGAAACCAAAGGGCAGGAAGATACGGAAACCAAGGAAGAATTCGACAGCAATCTTTCCGAATGTCATTCCATACTGGTGGTGGAAGACAACAAAGAATTGAGAACATTCTTAAAGAACAGCTTGTCCGAACACTACACCGTCATCACCGCAGCCAACGGAAAAGAAGGTTTGCAACATGCCATCGACGACCTCCCCGACCTAATCATCAGCGATGTCATGATGCCCGTAATGGACGGCCTGGAAATGGTTAAACAAATCAAGGAGAACAGCGCCATCTGCCATATTCCCATCATCATATTATCAGCAAAAGCCTCACTCGACGATCGCATCGCCGGATTGGAGCAGGGTATAGACGATTACATCACCAAGCCTTTCAGCGCCACCTATCTGAAAACCCGTATCATAACATTGCTTCGCCAACGCAAATCATTACAGGAAATGTATATGGCACAATTAACCGACAGCAAAAACGCCTGCGTATCTTCCGGTCTCACCCCGTCGCAACCTCAGATTACTCCGTACGACGAGAAGTTCATGCAGAAAGTAATGGAGTTCATGGAAACGCAAATGGACAACAGCGAACTGACCATCGACGCCTTTGCCGAGCATTTAATGCTGAGCCGTACCATATTCTACCGGAAACTGAAATCCATAATCGGTCTTACCCCCGTGGATTTCATACGTGAAATCCGCATTAAGCGTGCCGTCCAGTTAATAGACAGCGGAGAGTACAACTTCTCGCAAATAGCCTACATGACCGGATTCAGCGATCCGAAGTATTTCAGCAAATGCTTTAAGAAAGTAATGGGAGTAACGCCCACGGAATACAAAGAGAAATAAAAATATCACTCCGTTTCGACCGGATATTACCCGTCAAAATACAAGAAAGTGCCTACTATTGCAGTCGTTAATATAGAATACCATAAAAAACTGTCAAGATGAAAAAGCAATGGATTATCGTCTGCCTTTCCGGTATGTTAACGGCAAGCGTGCAGGCGCAACAATCAAACTATGTCTCCGAGGTATGGGTTGCCGACCAAGGAAACGGAACTTACAAGAACCCCGTTCTCTTTGCGGACTACTCCGACCCGGATGTATGTCGTGCAGGCGACGACTTCTACCTGACTTCATCCAGCTTCGGCTGTCTGCCGGGATTGCAGATTCTTCACTCCAAAGACCTCGTAAACTGGTCTATCATCAGCGCCGCCGTGCCTACCGCGCTGCCTCCCGTTACAACACCCGAACGTCCGGAACACGGCAACCGCGTATGGGCTCCCAGCATCCGGCATCACAACGGTGAGTTCTACATATTCTGGGGAGATCCCGATCAAGGAATATTCATGGTGAAATCCGCTAAAGCGGAAGGCCCATGGAGCGAACCTGTACTGGTGAAAGAGATTAAAGGCATTATCGACACGTGTCCGCTTTGGGATGAGGACGGCAAAGTATATCTGGCGCATGCGTACGCCGGCAGCCGCGCCGGGCTGAAAAGCGTAATCTCCGTATGCGAACTGAATGCCGGCGCAACGAAAGCAATCGGCCCGTCACGTATCATTTTCGACGGCCACGAAGCCCACCAGACATGCGAAGGTCCGAAACTCTACAAGAAAGACGGCTATTACTACATATTCCTCCCTGCCGGAGGAGTAGCAACCGGCTGGCAGGTGGTGCTTCGCTCCAAGAACATTTACGGCCCTTACGAAAGCCGCACCGTGCTTGCACAAGGCAACACCCCTGTCAACGGGCCTCACCAGGGCGGATGGGTGGATACTCCTACCGGCGAGGACTGGTTCATGCACTTTCAGGATGTAGGCGCCTACGGACGGGTGGTACATTTGCAACCTATGAAATGGATAGACGGATGGCCCGTAATAGGCACGGATAAAGACAATGACGGATGCGGCGAACCCGTACTGACTTACCGCAAGCCCGATGTAGGCGGAACATATCCGACCTGTACCCCGCAGGAAAGCGACGAGTTCGACGGATATACCCTCTCCCCCCAATGGCAATGGCATGCCAACATCAACGACAAATGGGCCTATTATGCCGGCGACCGGAGCATGGTACGCCTTTACTCGCATCCCGTGACGGAAGATTACAAAAACCTATGGGATGTACCCAATCTGCTGTTGCAGAAAACCCCGGCGGACAATTTTACGGTAACCATGAAACTGACATTCAGCCCCAATCCCAAATACAAGGGAGAGCGTACCGGGCTGGTTGTCATGGGTATGGACTATGCCGGACTAATCATGGAAAATACGGAGCAAGGCCTTATGCTTTCGCAAGTCACTTGCCGGAAAGCGGATAAAGGAACAGCCGAAAAAGCAAACGGCAGTATTTCCCTGAACAATCCCACCGTATATCTGCGTGTCAAGTTCAGCGCCGACGGTGAGAAAGTGAAAAAGACAGACGACCTGCTTGTACTCTGCCAATTCAGTTACAGCCTCGACGGCAAGAAGTTCCGACCGCTCGGAGAGACGTTTCAAGCCAGAGAGGGTAAATGGATAGGCGCCAAAGTAGGCATGTTCTGCACGCGTCCCGCCATTCGCGCCAATGACGGCGGCTGGGCTGATGTCGACTGGTTCCGCATCACAAAGAAATAGTCACCTTAATCAAAATATCATTTTAAGAAACAAATATCCCTATTATAACTTATGAGAAACAGAATCACATACTTACTCGCCTGTCTCGTCGTTTCGAGCGGCAGCCTTGCACAATCTATCTACAAGGACAACAGTTACAGCCCGGCAGAGCGTGCGGAAGATTTGGTAAAGCAACTTACATTGGAAGAAAAAGTCGCCTTGATGATGGATAATTCCAAGCCGGTAGAGCGGCTGGGCATCAAGCCGTACAACTGGTGGAACGAGGCCTTGCACGGAGTGGCCCGCAGTGGTTGGGCAACCGTATTTCCGCAACCCATCGGCATGGCGGCTTCATTCTCTCCCGAAGCCCTGCACACCGCTTTCGTCGCCGTATCCGATGAAGCCCGCGCCAAGAATGCCGCATATTCCGCGGAAGGAAGCTACAAACGCTATCAGGGATTGACAATCTGGACTCCCACCGTCAATATCTATCGTGACCCTCGCTGGGGACGCGGCATAGAAACCTATGGAGAAGACCCGTATCTGGCAAGCGTAATGGGTGTCAGCGTCGTGAAAGGCCTGCAATGCCTGGACGAAAACGAGAAGTATGACAAAGTACACGCTTGCGCCAAGCATTTTGCCGTACATTCCGGCCCCGAATGGAACCGCCACAGTTTCAATGCGGAGAACATCAGTCCGCGCGACCTGTATGAAACCTATCTCCCGCCTTTTGAAGCCTTGGTAAAAGAAGGAAAAGTAAAAGAAGTGATGTGTGCCTACAACCGCTTTGAGGGTGAACCGTGTTGCGGCAGTAACCGGCTGCTGAACCATATACTCCGCCGGGAATGGGGTTACGACGGCATCGTCGTATCGGATTGCAGCGCCATCAGCGACTTCCACAACGACAAAGGACACAAGACCCATGCCGATGCGGCATCCGCCTCTTCCGCCGCCGTCTTGAGCGGAACAGACCTGGAGTGCGGTTCCAATTACCGTTCGCTGACGGAAGGAGTAAAGAAAGGCTTCATCGATGAAGCGGATATCGACCGTTCCGTAAAGCGACTTCTGCAAGCACGTTTTGAATTAGGCGAGATGGACGAGCCGGACCAGGTGAAATGGGCGCAGATACCCTACTCGGTCGTTTGTTCCGACAAGCACGACTCGTTATCGCTGGACATGGCACGCAAATCCATGACACTGCTCCTGAACAAGAACAATGCACTGCCTCTCGAACGAGGCGGAACGACTATCGCGGTAATGGGGCCTAACGCCAATGACTCGGTAATGCAGTGGGGTAATTACAACGGTCTCCCCAAACGTACCATAACCATTTTGGACGGTATCCGCTCGGCCATGGACAAGGATGACAAACTTATCTACGAACAAGGATGTTCATGGGTGGAACGCACACTGATACGCAGCGTATTCAACCAATGTAAATCCAAGGAAGGCGCCGGTTTCAGCGCCCGCTACTGGAACAACACAGAGTTTAAAGGCGCACCCGCAGCCACTTCCCGACTGACTACCCCGTTCCGTCTCTGTACTTCCGGAGCCACCGTTTTCGCTCCGGGCGTAAACCTGACCGACTTCTCCGCCACGTATCAAAGCGTATTCACCCCTCAGGAGACGGGAGAAGTAGTCTTCGACTTCTATTGCTACGGTTCCGTCAAACTGCTGGTGGACGGCAAAGAGATAGGCAGCTTCACAAACAAACACGGCAGCCGTCCGCGCGCCTACGGAATGCACGTGGATGCCGGAAAATCGTATGACATCGAAATCAAATTCCAATACTTCTCCAGCGATGCCCAGCTCAACTTCGATTTGGGCTTTAAAGAAGAAGCGGACATACAGCGTTCGGTAGCAAAGGTGAAAGACGCCGACGTCGTAATCTTTGCAGGCGGCATCTCCCCTCAACTGGAAGGCGAGGAAATGGGTGTGAAGCTGCCCGGCTTCAGAGGTGGCGACCGTACGGACATCGAGCTGCCTGCCGTTCAGCGGGAAATGATCAAGGCGCTTCATGACGCGGGAAAGAAAGTGATTTTCGTCAACTGTTCGGGCTCGCCCATTGCCATGGAGCCGGAAACGGAATACTGCCAGGCCATACTGCAAGCATGGTATCCGGGACAATCGGGCGGTAAAGCCGTTGCCGAAGTGCTGTTCGGCGATTACAACCCCGCAGGACGGCTGCCGGCAACATTCTACCGCAATCTTGCCCAGTTACCGGACTTCGAGGATTATAATATGGCAGGACACACCTATCGTTTCTTTAACGGCGAACCGCTCTTCCCCTTCGGCTACGGTTTGAGTTATACGACGTTCAAATACGGCAAAATACAACTGAAATCATCCGTCCAAACAGGCGAAACCGTAAAAATCACCGTACCGGTGACCAACACAGGCAGCCGCAACGGCGAAGAAGTAGTGCAGGTGTACCTCAAAAAGCAAGGCGAAACAGACGGGCCTGTCAAGACTTTACGCGCCTTTAAACGCGTGTATATCCCCGCAGGAAAGACCGTGAAAGTCGAATTGGAGTTAACGCCCAAACAATTGGAATGGTGGGACAGCGCCACCAATACGATGCGTACCATGCCCAATACATTCGATGTGATGGTAGGTGGAAGTTCCAAAGACAGCGATTTACAGAAGAAAACGCTGAAACTGCTATAAAAGGACGGCCGTAAGGCTTATAAATCAATACAGCCATACCGCCTGCCATCGGCGGTTCCCATATAAGAAGCCGGGAGTCTTATCCAAAGAGACTCCCGGCTTCTCCATATAGCAACGAAAGTGCCGGTACGTGGTACAGAAAGTACCGGCACATGGTACACTTGGTACCAACGGTTGAAACTTCAGATACCAACGGTTGGTACACCTGCTACCAAAGGCAGGTACTTCGAATACCAACGGTTGGTACTTGAAGTTTCAACCGTTGGTATTTCCGGTACTATCAGGGAGAAAACTTATCAGTACCGTATGCAAGGACGGAATGTATCAGGGAACGTACAGGAAAGCCTAAATAAATAGGGGATAAACCAACCGCGGAACGCTGAAGTTCGGTTTATCCCCTTACTGCGTAGGAATATTAATCAATCAAAGAAATACGGACAAGTTTAATTCTGTGTCAACAATCTCTTTTCCGATATCTTATCATACTCTTTACCGTCGATGGTAATATTCGTGGTATTTTCCACTTGCAGATAAGTATTGTCGGCGGTTTCTATCTCGATATTTTCCAAAGTGACGCCGGCCACCTTATTGATGAAAGCTCCTTTCTGCGCGTCGGTTATCCGCATGTTTCTGACGGAAAAGTTCTCGATGGGCATTTCCGGCAGTCCGTTCAGGAACATGGCACGTCCTGCGCCTTTGCAGGAAATATTGGAGATATGGATATTCTTGAAAGAAGGAGTTTCCTCGGTTACTGCGGGCACAGGAGCGCCGGGAGCATCTTTCACGGCATAGTACAGGTCGGCTATCAGGGCATCGCCCGGAATGTTTATCATATTGATATTATCCACATAGACGTTTTCCACTACTCCGCCACGGCCGCGCGTACTCTTAAAGCGCAGTCCCACGTCCGTACCGATGAATGTACAGTCTGCCACATATACATTCCTGACACCGCCGGACATTTCACTGCCTACTACGAACCCGCCGTGTCCATGCAGCACTGTGTTGTTCTTTACCAGCACATTCTCGCAAGGTTCTCCGCGGCGACGGCCGTCGGCATCCTTACCCGACTTTATGCAGATAGCATCGTCACCTGCGTCGAACAGGCTGTTTGTCACCACTACATTCTTACATGACTCCACATCGAGCGCATCACCATTCTGCGAGTACCAGGGATTGAATACTTTGACACCGTTCAAAGTCAGGTCTTCGCAAGAGAGCGGATGTAAGCACCAGCTCGGTGAATTGCGGAACGTAACGCCTTCCAGCAACACTCGTTTGCTTTTGACAATACTAAGCAGTACAGGGCGCAACCAACGCTTCATGCCTTCCCACTCACTATCCGATATTTCTCTTTTTTCTTTGCTTCCGGTCAGAATAGAAGCTTTCAGAGCCCCTTCATTAGGATACCATACCTTACCGGACTCATCTACCACTCCACCCGACTTGAGCAAGGATTTCCACTGACCATCGGTCATTTTATTACGTTTCACCGGTCGCCAGCTATCGCCCGAACCGTCGAGTACTCCATAGCCTGTAATGGCTATGTTCTCCGCATTCATCGCCGAAACAGGCGACTGGCAACGAAGCATATCCAAACCCTCGAACGAGGTACGCACCAACGGATATAAATCGGCATCACCGCTGAAAAGCACAAGGGCGTTCTTTTCGACATGCAGGTTGACATTGTTCTGCAGTACGACAGGGCCTGTGAGCCACAGGCCTTCGGGAATAACCACCTTTCCCCCTCCTTTCTCGCTTACTGCCTTAATGGCATTGTTGATGGCCTCGGTGTTCAGTGTCTCACCGTCCGCTTTTGCACCGAAATCACGAATATCCACTTGATAGTCGGGAAAGGACGGACGTTGTACAACGGGCATATCAAAGGGAAGAGCTTCGTAGAGGTCTTCAATATATGTATCGTTGTGTTGTTCTGTCGAGGTACTTTGGCAAGCGCAAAGCATCCCTAAGATGACGGGCACGAAGCCCGTCATTTTCAGTAAGTTGTTCATATTTGTTATAAAGCTTTTAATTAGTATGCCGTATGGTTACTTTACTCTTGAAACCATGAAGCGTCTGCATTACTGTCCCAACTCATTATTTTTTCCCGGCTACCGAAATTTGCATTAAACTCCGATTCATTGAGATTACGTACAGTGGCTCTCACCGCCTCAGGAATAAGATTATAGAATTCGGCACCCGATTCATTCGTACAACCATACATCTTACAACCTTCGGTAACAGTAGGTTGATTGGGAACCAGCGGTTTATTTTCTCCAACGAAATTCTGTCCGTACGTATCGGCAAACGTACAATTCAAGAAGGTAAGATTATCAGGTTCAAACTGATAGATTAACGTAGATTGATAGCCTGCCCCTACTGTAAATCTGCAACGGTCGAATACATAACCCAGATAACCTGCCTTAACACGAGCCTGCATCACGGCACGGGTACCGGTAGGCGCATGCAGTTCACAATCTTCAAATAATACGACTTTACCCGATCCCCAGATGAAGTCCGTACCACCCGCAATGTAGCAGTTGTAAAACCAGTTGTATCCACCGCCGGGAAGCAACGTATCCTGATAACTCAGAATCCGGCAATTAAGAAGAGCCGCCGACTTATTGTCGATGAAAAGAGCCTCTGCCTGTCCGTTTTTACCCAATGTCCAGCCATAAGCATTCTCGATAGTCAGGTTTTCAAAACGGATGTGTTCGGAGTTCCCTTGAAGTATCACAACCGAGCGACCGCCGGAAGAAGGCACAACAGTACCTGTCGGTGCAAACTGGTCAATATTCGTACCGCCACCGATACCACCGTTTATATCATTACTGTTGTCATACTGAATATTGACCGCCGTATTGTCATTCGGATTACCTTTGATGGTAATATTACTCTGATCACGCAGATAAATCATCTCTTGATAAATACCATCATCCATTTGGAATATCTTTTGTGCATTCAAATCAATGTTAACGGCACAATAGTCAATGGCTCCTTGCAATGTATAGAAATGAGCGTTCATATCGGCATGACTTATCTTCAGTTGGTATTCCGGACCGTGGATAACGGGCGCAGCTTTGGTTTTGAATGTCCATGCACGACCGTAGATACCTGCAAAGTCTTCCTGAACAATAGCGTTCTTATCAATTACAACGTAATATTCCGTATCAAAGTCCAGACGTTGCTGGTGAGGCTTGATGATAAAATCGTTTCCTTCCACCCGCGCCGGATAATAGTTTACGACACGGCGGCTGACAGAAGAGCCTTGGGGCGTTACGCCAATAATATCCATCCAAGTATTGAGCAATGTTTCTCCATCTTTAATGGATACCCGGCTTTCTCCCATATTAATCTCATCCACCATCTTATGGTCGCTCTTACGGTAAATACGGATATACCCGCTCTCCCCCAATTCAGGTGCCACACCTTCGAAAGAAATCTTCAATTCGGTATCGGCAAATGCATCGGTCGCTTCATTGACAGGGAAAAGATTATATCCGGCAGGCTTATGTCCGTCAGCCGTACCTTCTTCTTTGCTTCCATCATCCCAAGGAGCGGAGCTATTACCGGCATCTACATCTTCCAACCGTCCTACAATAATATCGGCAGTAGGATCAATGTATATCCCAAATGTATATTGAGACCCCGGATTGAACTTGGGCAAACTGATGTCGAGGTCGGCAAATACCCATTCACGCGTTCTGCCATCCAGCGCAAAAGATACTTTATAGGCATTACTTAATGCAGTAGGCAGAATAATAGCTTCCCGATAGTCCGTGGCAGTATTCACATAGGGAGCGATATCCGAAACGGCAGCCTCGTCCGTAGTCAATACTCCAGTCTGTACATTGAATGAAGCCGAAACGGGCATGCCCTGTATCTTTACATCACTTACTGTCAAAGGCCTTTTCTCCATATCCATGAACTTCAGTACCACTTTGGAAAGGCGGTGAGTAAACTTCAACGCGATATCGGTATCACTCTCTTTATCATAAACATACGGTTCGGCCGTAGTACCGTAAAGCAAATCGCAGGCTGTACTTCCATTGCTTTGGTCGGCTATTGCCACGGGATAATTGAAGTCCTGTATATCCGCATTGTACGGATAATAGGCTACGAACTTCACCGGAGTACCGTCATCCTGCACCGTAAGCGGCGTTTCCGAAGTAAAAGCCACCGATTGTCCGGCCTCTGTGCAGACATAAGGCGTATTGACGGCTTCCGATACAAGTTCGAAAGTTTCCGCATTCAATACGTAGGTTCCAATCTTATCCCCGTTTGTCCAGGACGTTCCGTCCTGTGTAATGCGGGTTGTAAATCCTGTCAAATCTACACCGAACGTAATCGCTCCGGAATTAAGGGCAGGATTGCTACCCGTCTCCTGCTCGTCATCCGAGCAGGAGAGGCATAGTAGGCCTAAAAGGGGATATAATAAGGTATGAAATAGTCTCATGATTTTTATATTCTAAATAATATTACGATAGAAGTAAATGTTATTCTACTGACTTGTACCAACGCGGGTCGCCGACTTTGGCATCAATCAAAAGCGTAAAATCTCCGTTGGCTGCATCCTGCATTAGTTCGGACATCTGATAATCCGTATTGAAGTTAACATTTTTAAATCCTCCCGTAGCAACTACATCCGTATCATCATTCTTTGCTGCATAGTTGCCTTCCCCTGTGGATGCGGTGGTATTATAAGAAAGATTATCGTGTGAAGGGTCTATCAAAGCAGACACATTGTTTTCGTAGGTTATAACACAGCCATTACTCGTTCCCTGAATAGGTGTCTTATCCAAACTTACCAAAGTACAGTGCTGTACAATAATGGTCGGATTGGGAGCCGTTCCATAAGTATGCGGATGAATAGCCTGTCCTGACATTTTATAGAAAGTCGAATTGGTCAATACTAATTCTTTCGAGCGATATTCTTCAAAGACAGCCGTCATATCGTGCATATAGCAATCGTCTACGATAAAAGAGGCCAAAGCGTTTCTGTCAGCATCATATTCCGTATTACCATTCCAATTACAGAGATGCTTCATTCCGCTAAGCTCGCATTTCTTAACTTCAATGACTGCATCTGCCGCAAACTGATTGGCAAGATTATCATCTGCGGCATTGCTCAATAGAGAAGTATTCTTATCACCCGTTATTTTCAGATTATTCAGAGCCAATCTTTGAAGACCTGTATTTATAATACTTTTCATCGCAACTTCCACCTGTTCTTCTCCGTCGCCCAACAACATCAGTTCCGTTACTTCGGCCGGTACGACAAGGTTCTCGCTAAAACGATAAGACGCGTCAGCCGCAAACAGCAAAGCAATCTTACCCGAAGCATTATTCAATACAGCAGTCAAATCCGTAGCCTCATTCACCGGAACCGTCGCATATCCGCTTGGTATTGCCGGATTGGTTTCGGTAGCATCACCATCTTCTCCCTCGCCCGGTTTCCAACCTTCCGTACTTCCATTACCTCCCGAAACCAAGTTACCAGACATATCTTTCAGATTAATATTAAATGTATACTCATAACCCGGATCAAACTTTGTCACTTTACTGGTTGACGGCACCATATACTGGAATCTTTCACCATTAGCATCAATAGTAACCGACATTACTTGCGCCAAACTTCCGGCAGGCAGCATTACACCTACGAAAGACTTATCCGACAATTTATGTAATGTTATCGCTTGCGGCATATCCTCTATGGCTAACTCACCTTTAAGAAGGTCGAATCTCGCAGTAGAATTCAATCCGTTGACTTTGACACTCTCTACTTTAACATCATCATTGTTTATATTGACATACAACAAAGCCAACTGGTGATGAAAGGTCAATGACAGTCCTTTACTCAACAAATCACCCGTACTCATGTCACCGGTTGACGCCCACATCAAATCATGTGCGGAAATACCTGCCGACTGGTCTGCAATATCTACATTATAAATGCCTGCACCCGCATCAACTTTACCCGCATCAGCAGAAGAGTACGGATAATACGCCATAAAGTAACAAGGTTGATCGTAAATACCGATACCACCGTCAGCAGCCACAAAATTTGTGGTAGCTGACGTTTCTTGTAAATCTGCGTTATATTGTATATTCATGGCAGAGTTTCGAATATTATCAGTTTCCGCATCCAACATATACACTCCGATGGCATCCCCTTGCTCCCACTTACTATCCAAACTGACACGTGTAGCAAAACGATCGGTACCGGATTGTATGGTTTCCAACTTTTTTTCACCCAAAGCATTGGAAGCCAATTCGTCCACCTCGCTGCATGCAGCCGCCAATGTGGAAGCGGCCGCTGCAAAGAATAAGTATCTAAGTTTCATACTATTAAATTATTAAGTTTGTAATTTCTATTGTTTCTTCCATTAATTTCTATTACTTATCTCATTTTTTATCAAGGTAACCAGCGCGTATCGCCTGCACGGTTAATTACAATAGGTGAAGAACCGTCCTTGATGGTAAGGTCTCCATTGTCCGGATCAACAAAAAGTTCCGCTGCCGTGATATCCAAATCCGTTGCATTCATCTTGGCACCACCCAATGCATAGTCCTTTGTCGTATAGTTATTGGAGAAATGAGTGGTAGTATTAGCACCCGCCACATATAAGTCTCCCGAAGGTGACGCAAGCACCATACCTTCAATGGTAAGTTCGGAACCAACTGCAGAGCTGATGTTAATCAATCGCTTGTTGAGACTATAGTTATAGATTGTAATATTCTTGAATTCCAACTGTATAGGCTTATCCACATAAGGCGCATAGAAAAGATTGCCCCAACCGAATCCTGCCGTTCCGTCATTATCACGGCTGAAAGTACAGTTACGGAACGCCGCCTTATCTATCTGGTCGTACGATGTCGGGTCGTTGAACGAACGTAAGTCTACCAAACCGTAACTACCCGTCTGCCATCCGCATTTGTCAAAACGGCAACCTTCTACTTCAAAGTTCATAATATGCTTACTGGTTGCTTGCTGATGACGCCAGAATCCACGGGTCAACCCGATGAAGTCACAGTTGACAAAGCTGACGCTCTCAAGAGTAAACGATTTATCGGCATTCATAAAGTATTTATTGTTGGAAGCATGCTGGAACTCAATATTCTCAAATTCCAATGATGTAATATACGAACCCTCCGCAATCTTCCACCAATCATCCAGAATCACTTTCGGCTTGACTCCATCACTGCTGCCCACCAAACGGAAACCTTTGGCAAGCTCGAACGGAGTGACGCGATAAGAAGAACCGGCAGGCAGATAATATTCCGTTCCTTCGGGAACTTCAGGGTTGAGGTCGTTTTCCTGCAACATGGCAGACAAGTCATCCGACGGCCCCACAGGTATGGAAGAAGCCGACGGCCCTGCGGTACGAAGCGTCACCGAGTTGTAAGGTTTATCATACTTACGAGGTTTGTTGGTATCATACACATTGACGGTATAAAGCGTATTCTTTGTCAACCCCTCAATCTCGGCATAGCCCTGCAACATTTCATCAATAGTAAGATAACGGCTGACACCCGGCAGCGTTGTATCCATCATCGGCATGACACTGATACTGTCCACCGGGTCTTGTTGATAGTTTTTCTTCCAGCGGATGACAGCCGACGTTTCGGTAATTTCCGTCTTGGAAACATCTTCGAGCAAACGCGTGAATTCCGGACGTTTCTCGGTAGATGCCGTGGCATAGCTCCACTGTGAATTGTTGACCGCATCGGCAGCATTGCTGCGTACACGGATATAGTAGGTGGTTCCATAAGGAATATCATCTACAAACAATTGAGGCACCGTAGTCTCTTGCGCCATGAACAGATTGTTGTGATACTGGTCCAAGTAGTACTCTACGGTATAAGAAACCGCATCATTCACCTCGTACCACACAAGACTGATAGAGTTTCCTGTCACTTCAGGCTCGTCCAACACAAAACGGGGCTGAAAGAGGTCGTCTATCTTATTGTATTTATCATCCGTACAGCCGGTAAGCAGCGCCCCACACAGCAATACGGGCGATGCGGCCATTATCAGTTTATGGAATAATTTTATCATAACTTTCTTCTTTTTGCTGTTATTAATATCCGTAATAGTTTTGAATCAGTCCCCGGTGGTCGGTAATGACTTTAGAAGGATAGGGACAGAGGTAACGCAGAGGATCGGTAGGCTTTACCGTCTGCTCATTGTTTTGATTGATGAAGCCTCGGAAACTCCAATAGATTTCGCTCGCGGCCTCATACTGTTGCGTCTCCTGATTAAGCACCCGCCATGCAATGGCATATTCTTTCATCTCGTAACCGGCAGGACGCCCTACTTCCGGACCGTATTCATCAATACCTACAATATCAAGAACCTTGCGTTCGGGATGTTCAGAATCTTCCACACTCTGATAGTAGATACGTTCAGGCACTTTATCCACACCCGGAACGGCAGTACCATTGGCAACCAACCCCCAATCAATCATCTGGTTGTAAAGATTGTAAATAACCTCACCGTATTTATTCCAACGGGCGAGGTCGTACTTACGGATTCCTTCACCGCCAAACTCCCACTTGCGTTCGTCCATTATGGCTTGAAAAAAGTCCTGTTCATTGGTGAGCGCGGCTACATAAGCATCTACCTTTTCTGCATGAAGAGAAGAGTCGAACGCACGGCGCCGCACACGTTTCAAAGCTTCCTGAGCATCATCACGCGGGCCATAAAGTTCGTTTACGGCTTCGGCATACATCAGCAGTACATCTGCAAAGCGCATACGTACATTGTTAATTCCCGTATTGGAACCGCTGGTAGCACCCAAAGGAGCCTGCATATAGAGTTTGGACCATTTGGCGGCGCCCATACCTGCAATTCCCATGTCATATTCCTGATTGAGATTTTTGTCGTATTTGTAAGGTACGCAAGTCATGTCACGGCGCAAATCATCTTTATCGAATGAAAATACGTACGTGCCACAAAAGGTTACATAATTACGGGCGCTTCCATACTCATGGCTGCCTTCGGCAATCGTTACGCCAATGTTATAGCCAAAACGGCTGCTTATGCTTTTCAACATAGGTACAGCAAAGATTACATCATCGTTATTAGCAGTTTTCCAGTTACATTCATTCACCCACAAATCTTTAAAGCTCTGGTTCAAATCGTGTTTCCCCTCTTTGATAACCTTGCCTAAGTAGGTTATGGCGATTTGATAATAGTGTTCAAAATTGTCTCCACGTTCCATATAACCCACATTAGCCGGATTATCCTTATCGGCACGCAACGCCCAGCCACCGCGATAAAGAGCAAGCTGCCCTATAAGTGCCTGGCAATATTCGCGTGAAGCGCGCTCTACGCCATAATCCAAATCGGCCGCGTACTTCATCATCGGCTCTGCGGCAATAAGGTCGTCGATAAGAAATTCCAATATCTTATCACGATTGGTTGTACCGCGGCTAAAGAAATCATCGGTAGACCGCGTAGCCTCTGTAACAAACACCACATCTCCCCATGTACGGATCAAATCGAGGTAGAACATGGCACGAAGCGTTTTTACTTCACCATACATTTGCTGTGTTTCGGTAGGTCCGTCTTTTGACACCTCTTCCGACCAAAGGGGAGACTCCTCGACAGATTGCAGGAAGTCATTGGCATAGTTGATTACATAGTACAAATTGTTCCAAGTACTGTTCAGCGTTCCCCAAGTGGGGCGCGAATCGAAACAACCGATATCCGAACCGGCAGAATTGACTGTGCTGTTCTTAAAGGATGACATCTCCACATCGGTATTCGTATTAAGACCGCTTGCAAGGTTACTGCCGTAAAGCCCGTCTTCCGTCATGGAGGAGTAAATGCGGGTCATCAGCGATTTCATTTCTTCCTCAGAGGAGAACACATATTCCGGAGTAAAGCCTGATGCAGGAGTCACATCCAGAAAATCATTGCAGGATGACAAGGAAAGCATAGAACCTGCGATGAATGCATATAATATTTTCTTATTCATTGTTCCTTCTTTTTTAGATTCAATTAAAAGGTTAACTGCGCACCAAAAGTATATGTACGGCTACGCGGATAACGGTTGTTATCGATATTCGGCGTAAGTCCGGTAGCGATGTCCACTTCCGGGTCGTAACCGCTATAACCGGTGATAGTGAACAGATTACTGCCTGCCACATAGAAACGAACTTTATTCAGACCGGCTTTCTTTGTCCACTCCTGAGGTAAAGTATAACCAAGCGTAGCAGAGTTGAGGCGTAAGAACGAACCGTCTTCTACCGCATAGGACATGCTGATAGGCTTACCGATAGAGGTGGGATTCCACATCGTAGCATTCTTATTGAACTCGGCAAGAAGTTCCGGACTGTAACGAATTTCATTACCCATATCATCGAAGTTACGCCAACGCTTGTCCGAAGCTACCTCCATACCGAAATTGTTCTCGTGGTTGTCGGCCCATGTAGTAAGCATCACTTTATTGGCATTGAATACATCAAAGTCATACATGAAGTTGAAGAACATACTGAGGTCAAATCCTTTATATGTGGCGTTCAGGCCAAAACCACCCGAGAACTTCGGAGTAGTATTACCGATAACCGTACGATCCGCTTCTGTCAGTTGATAAGGATTGGAACTGTTCGGGTCTACGGGAGTCAACTTCTTGAACTTGGCATTACCGGGACGCGGAGTGTCTGAAAGCGGGCTTGAATCTACCACACCTTCTTTCAGCTTCCATGTGCGCGATTTGGAATCGAAATATTCAAAGTCTTCCACTTTATAAAAACCGTCATTGACATATCCGTAAATCAAACCGCTGGTTCCGCCTACATAAGCGCGGTAATCGTCAGCGTTCATCACACTCTTATTCCAACCGGAAGTAAGTATCCACTCTTTCTCTCCGCTCGCCAGTTTATCAATCTTATTTTTATTATGACCGATGTTGAAAGTCGCGTTCAACGAGAAATCTTTTGTCTCGACGATGTAAGCATTCAATTGAAGCTCAATACCTTTGTTGGATGTTTGTCCCACATTTGTCATCAGCTTGGTGTAGCCCGTATAGCCGGGGATGTCCGAAGGAACCAACAGGTCTTTCACCGTATTCCAATAGATATCTACCGTACCGCTAAGACGTTCTTTGAAGAAACCGAAATCGAAACCCAAGTTACGGGTAACGGTCGTTTCCCATTTCACATTAGGATTGTAGACGTACTTGGTATTGTAGAACTGATAATAATAGTGGCTCATCTCTCCCCAGCCGGCAGGTGTCTTGCTGCTTACTCCGTAAAGCTTTTGATATAAATCGGCATCAATGCGGTCATTACCGGACGTACCGTAACTCAAACGTAACTTCAAATTGGATATCCATGTAACATCCTGCATAAAGTCCTCGTTAGAAAGACGCCATGCCAATGCTCCTGCGGGGAAAAATCCCCAGCGATTATTGGCTGCGAACTTAGACGAACCGTCGGCACGGAGTGTAAATGTAGCCAGATACTTATCCTTATATCCGTAGTTGATACGACCGAAGAAAGAGGAAATACGTGAAGGAGAATCCGCCTTTGAGGAATTCTCATAAGGCGTACCGAGCGACAAATTGTCAAACGCCTTCTCCGCGGTTGTATTCTCCGGAAAATAACGTGTGGAATACGTTTTCGTAGTTGTTTGCTGGTTCTTGATTTCCTGTCCTAACATCAGGCGGATATCATGCGCATCATCATCTAAAGTAAAATTATAGTTCAAGACGTTGGTCAACTGCCATTTGGTTCCTTGCTTCATCATCCATTCCGCCATGGGTTGGTTGTTGTTGTTCTTGGCATTTTTGGTTCCCATCCCCCAGAACTTACGCTGTTCTTCCGTATTATTTTCAAAACCAAATTCGTTACGCAAAGTCAGCCCTTTCGCAATATCCCATGTCAAGGCTCCCATAGTATTAAGCGATTTATTGATTCGCTTCTTATAGTTCTTCTCGGATTCCTCCTTCGGATTGAAACGTACGATTTCTTCCAATTGGTCGGGATCGAAATAAGTATCGTCTTCGGGTAAAGTCATATATTCGTCCAGCCCTTCGGTAGGAGCCTGGCGCAGAGCATCCAGCAAACTGACACCTTCCGTACCTGAACCGTCCACTTCTTTGTGCAACAGGCGCGTACGGTATTCCATCGTAAGAAACTTGAAAGGCTTGAAGTTAAAGGAAGCATTCAGGTTATTTTGCTTCAATCCATTACCTACCATTACACTGGGTTGGTCTTGATGAATAAACGCCAGTTTATACTTTGCTTTTTCAGTACCTCCGTTTACGCTCAAATCAAGATAAGAAGCCACGGGATGGGTTCCGAACACTTCATCCTGCCAGTCCGTACCGGGATCTCCCTGATAAATATAATGCTCGTAGGCATGACCATATTTATTGTTGAAGTCAGTCGGATTGGAACTTTTCTGACGGGCATTTTCATATTGCATCAGTACAAATTCATAAGGGTCCATCACGTCCAGTTTATTGGAGAGTGTTTTAGTTTGTATATATGTATTCAAGCTGATAGACACACGTCCCTCTGTCGGATTCTTGGTCGATACCAAAATAACGCCATTAGCACCGCGGGCGCCGTAAATAGCGGTAGAAGCAGCATCCTTCAATACCTCGATAGACTCTATATCCGTAGGCGGAACATCATTCAAGCTACTTACTTCGAACCCGTCAAGAATAATCAACGGACTGTTGTCCTGCGTAATAGAGCCACCGCCACGCACCAAAATCTTAACTTCCGCATCCGGTGAACCATCTACTGTCGTTACCTGTACGCCCGGCAGTTTACCTACGATAGCCTCAGCCGCAGAAGTAGTCTGTACTTTCTCCAATATCTTTCCCGATACACTGGAAATAGAACCTGTAAGGTTACCTCTTTTCTGAGTTCCGTAACCGATAACCACCACATCTTCCAGCATACTGGCAGACTCTGTCATGTGTATATTGATGCCCGAAGTACGTCCTTTCAAAGGTTCTTTTACTTCTTCCATACCCACAAAGCTGATTTTCAGAACAGCTTTATCTACATTAGGAACGTTTGCCAACGAAAACTTTCCATCCAAATCCGTAGTACAACCAATTGTTGTACCTTGTACTATTACGGTGGCGCCAATCACAGGTCCGTAATCATCTGTCACCGTACCGGTCACAGTGGCAGTCTGCGCCACAGCACCGACTGCTACCATCAACAGGGTAAATATGCTTATGATTAACTTATTCATTCTTCTAAAGTATTATATATGTCTGTTATTCTTTACTTTCTTTCCATGGGCTGCCCGCCTTGGTTTTGATAATAGACAATGTGTTGCACCAGATTATGGAAGTAAACTTCCAAATTGGAGTAGCGACCGTTAGGGTCTACACTGCTACTGATTACATTTGCATCACTCGGATCTTCAGGATTCAAGCCATAGGCGAGTTCCCAAATATCGGGTATGCCATCATTATCGCTATCCGGCCAGAGATATCCCTTTTTCATCTCTACATAACCGCCCGCGGCATCGCTTGGAGTATCGATGATACCCGGCTTCTTATCAGAGTCCTTCAGAGTTACCAAATTTCCTTTCTCATCCCAATAGGACATTTTAGAACCTTTGCAGGGAGCGCTTCCCGCTCTGACTTCACCTATAATCCGCCGGTCTATTTCATCTCGACGCAAAGAAGCGCCTGCATAGTCCAATACTCTTTCATAGGCAACCTGCGCCGTATGGCTGGTCACTTTACTGAAAGGTTGGTAGTCCGCCATCTTCATAGCCTGCTTTTCTTCATCCGACACACCCTGTTCTACAAGGCTCTTATCAAATTGCGCCCAAACACCGTCCGTCCAATTATCGGAACTAACTTTTGAATTACCCTCTATATAATTGTCGCTAATATAGGCTCTGGCCGTAGGATCGGTAGAAAGGACACGATACGACTTATAGCCCGTACCTGTGGCCGGTCCCGGTTTGTAGTAACAGTTCGTCAGGTTGAATGTAGCATATTTGCCACCATAACTTCCAAAACCGCTCTCACTCCAATTGTAATAAACATTATTACGTACATCGAAATATCCGCAGTAGTCATAAGAGCCTTGAGTTCCCGGTTCCGAGAGATCGGAGATACGTGGGCAACGGCTACCGTGATGCGCCAGCAAAATATGGTGGAAAGTAGTATTGTCACCGCTGAACATAGCGCCATAACCGTGAGCACCCTTGGCATGGTTCGATAAGTTCAGACTCTCACTGGCGATACACCATTGCGCCGTAAAGTTCTGAACTCCATAGAAAGTCAACGTTTCATCCACACTCCAACCGGCTGTTACATGGTCTATGATACCGTTCTTGAAATAACGGCCACCGATAGCATCTTCCGCATAATCGGAGCAAGCGTCACCCGGACGAATACGTAAGAAACGGACGATGGCATTAATACTGTTTCCCGCACCCTTTTCCGGATCTTTAGAAAGATTGAATGAAAAATTGTAATTCTTCAACGTGATACCTTCACCGGGAGCAGTCTGCCCGATAATACTTAAATCGGGATAATCCACCAGATAAATCCCCCGCTTCAGTTCAATCGTACCGTCTACATCAAAAACAATAGTACGAGGACCTTGAATCTGCTCGATACCATAACGTAAGCTACCTTCTATCGGAGTTTCGCCCAAACCGTAATCATCCAGATTCGTCACTTTGTAAAGTACTCCGCCACGTCCGCCTGTAGTGAAACGTCCACCCCCTTCTGCACCGGGGAAAGCAAGGGCTTCAACACTCTTGTCATCACCAATACCGGTATCAGGCTTACCATACTGAAAGATAGTTATGGTCTTATCCAAAATACGCACGGTAGAGGTACGCGGCAGAAAATCTTCATTATCAGCAATCGTCAAAACTATTTCGTTGCTCGTAGACTCTCTTTTGTTATGAGTAATCCAAGCCTCGGAAGGAATAGCATCGAAATTATCTACCGGTTCATCTCCTTCCTGTGTGAAAGGAATTACCAAAGTCCGGCATTTATAAGGAATAGCATATTCATCCTGCTCGATAGCAGCCACACCGTTTACCGCTTCTTGCATCACTTTCAATACACGTTGTAGTTTATACTCACCTACCGTACTGAATACAAGTTCCGTTGTACGTGCATTACCGGTATTCAACGCGACTTTCAGTTTCAGAATCTGTTCGGAGAAGTTACGGGTTACCGGAGTTTCTTCCACAACTTCAATCCAGTCGCACTGTTCATCAATATCCATCTTCCATTCCATATTGGCTACAACTTTGAGCTCTACTTCCGCACCACGGAAAGAAATAGGTTCGGAAGTAAATTCAAACAGAATATCCGGGTCGGAACCTAATTGCTCTATGGCAATCTCTTGCTCCAAGGTAGAGCCTGCACCTGCCATGGTAACCTTAACCTTACCCGTACGTTTGGCTCCGTCTGTATTTTCCGCTACAAACAGGCGAAGTTCATCATTTCCCGTACCATTATTTTTCGACAACGTAAGCCAAGCCTGCTCCGCATCATTGGTGGCCGGTTCTACTACGGTTGCCAACCATTCACCGGTGGCGGTTATATCCACAGTGGAAGAAGTAGCCACATTGGACAGTTTCAGTTCCTTTTTCGATAGTTCCAAGCTATCGGTTCCTACGGCGCCATTCAATTCGCCCTCGTCACTGCATGCTCCTAACAAGCCTGCTAACAGTATGAATAGAAAATATCTCATAGCTTTTATTTGTTTTTCGTTAGTATTCGATTATTTAATCCAATGCGGGTCGCCGATGTTATTCGTATAAATCTCAGAGTTATTATCAGTAATAGTAAAGTCTCTGTTAGCTACATCCCGGAATAGTTCATCCATTCGGAGAACGGTTTGCTTCGGTTTCTCATTTTCTCCCACACCCCAGTTGTTCAATGTAAAGCCGTTGGTGATGTAGTTATTCTCAAATATGCGGGTAGTAATCTTTTCATGAATATTAAACCACGTACCTTTTTCACTGTCAACAGCACCACTGAAAAGATTATTTTTCACTGTCAGGTTGCCGTTCGTTATACTCTTAGCACCTAAATCGAAGAAAGTCATACCCGCTTTCATAGCAATAAATGTACAGTTCTCTATTGTAACATTCAAATCACCGGTCATTGCTCCCAACCTTGTAATCAATGCATTATTCAAATCATTAGCATGGAAAGTAGAGTTTCTAAATTCAAAGTTGTGTACCGGAGCATCTTGCTTAGCAAGGCCGAACAAACCACTTTCACTTGAATTCAATCCGAAGAAACGACAATCTTCAATAACAATCTTGTTTACGGTCTGCTTTTGCGCAGCATCCACTTCCTGATACCACATGGTACGTTGCAAGTCGTTAATTTCGCAGTTCTTCCATGAGATAGTCCCGATATGGAATTCTTGATTCTTAAATTTAAAGAAATCCTGCGCATCCACCTTTATCACCAAGTTCTCGAAATGAAACGCCTCAATGAAATCCGCACTTGATATACTCAGGCTTGATTTCAGTTCCAATACAGCCAAGTTTTCACCCTCTTTAGGTTCCTGCCCCATAATAGAAAGCCCCTTAGGCATATCATCCAACGTTTTGGCAACAAACTGATAAGTTGTCCCCGCTTTCAGGAAAAGTTTGATGTCTGTTGCAGTTTCATCGTTCTTCAATCTATTGAAGACGTTATTGATATTCTCTCCCGGACTAACGTATGTATATCCCTCCGGCACGCGAATAGGAGCATCCGGATTAATATCTTCTTCTTCCCATTCTTCCGGAGCGATAGTTACCGTATAATCCTGAATAGTCGGTTCATCCGCATTGTTTAATTCGAAAGAAACCGTTGTAAGGTTCTTTGGCAGAATAGGGAAAGTTCCTTCTATCTCTTTGGTCTGTATTACTTGCTGATTTGCGTCCAAATATTCAAAACGGACTGTTACCGCTTCATTATCCGTATCGGTCTCGAACAATACCAAGTCGTCGGTATAGTTCACGCCACCCGTAGAGGTCGCTGTATTGCGTACCACCTCGATAGGCGACTTCACAAACGTGGCATCCGAAATCTTATAGCCGGATATAGGCGTAGAAACGATGGCGCGTATCGTAGAATAACGTTTGTCCGCCTTACGGTCGGTTGCCCGCAAGCGGAGCGTACCGGTACGGTTATACATACGAATCTCCAAAGGCTCATCAAAAGGAGAAGCGTACTCCACCGGAGCAGACAAAGCATAGACTTTCTCAGCTTTTGGGTCTTGATTAAGCACTATATCATTCAAATTGCCCGGATGCGGCAACGAATCGGCTTCCGTAGTAGCAACAATACGATATGTACCGTCAGGCAATTGGAAACGGTATAAAGTAGAATAGTTCGCCACATAGCTGCCATCGGCAGCATAAATAAACAGCGGTTTGTTAGATGAGCCTGTATTCAGCGAATAAGCCTCATCATCCAAATACATTTGAATATCCTTCACTACCGAAGAGTTGTATTTACTGTCTTCGGAACAAGCAGCTATGCCGAGCAGGAGCATCAGTCCCGCCACAGCAGATGATATACTTTTTCTCATATTAGATTTTGCAGGAGTTTAAAGTTCTGTTTCTTCTGTTATATCTTCCCATCCCGTTTCTACCCAATCTTCATTCAGTATTTCCATGTGAACGACCGAACGCTTGGACGACTTAAAAGCAATACCCGTATCAAGCGCACCATTCGTACGGTTCACTTCCACTCCTTCTTTTAAGTAAGTAACATCAACCGACGTACGCGAACCGTTATTCTCCGTGGGGAAGGAATAGACAAAAGCCTCGAAACCGGCGGTACAGTCTGTACGTACGGTTACATCTTCAAGGACTGCTTTTTCATCCTTCACATTGTAAGCCACGCCTACATTGGTAAATGTTATATCCAATGCGTCAAAATGGGTAATACCGTCCAATTCCTCCGCTGTTTCTTTGGGACTGAACACTGCTTGTCCCATCAATCGCTTCAACTCAATATCGAGTGATTTTACGGAATTGTCCGAAGTAAATCCCATTATCCCGGAAATGTAGACAGGTTTCTGCATATTGTCTTTCTGACGGATAACGGTAGTAGAGAGCTTATCGGCACCGGACACTTCATCAGCATTCGCTACAACAAACGTCTGCAAATTCTCTCCCAAAGGCAAAGGAACCTCAACAGCCCCATGTACCAAAGATTGCGTTTCTCCATAAATAAGAGAATCGGACATATACACATAAATTCCGATTTCGGAGATACCCTCTGCGGCAAATGTCTTAATACTCGATTGACTGAAACGGACACCAACGGGATGCAGTTCATCTTTCCGAGAAGTGTTACCTTCGTCTTGAGGAAGCTTACCATTATCCCAAATCTCGTCAACTTGCGAGGTACAGGAAAAAAAAGCTAAAAGCGGAATAAATAATAATTTCATTAAACGCTTCATAAGTATTAGTGTTTTATAGTTAATATTCAAAGTTCACAAATAGCAGTTCTAATGCCTGTGCAAATATCCGTAAATGGAAGAAACTATGTGAGTAAGATTTAGTACAAAAAGGGTAAAATCCGGTCTGGCACAAATTAATTACCCGCTCAGAGACATCTCTACGAGCGATTTTAAGTATTTCACAAAATATCAGTCAATATTATTTATGAAGTAAGCAAGTACTCGTTTTATAATGCTGACAGGCACGAATTATATGGAACTTCACGACTATCCTGTCTATAAAACCGTGAACTTCCATATAATCCGTGCCTGTTTAAAAATCATCCGGTAAATGCCCGAATATAAAAAATACTTATATCCTGATAAGTTCCTTATAAAGTCGTTGTACCGGCAACCCCATTATATTATAATAACTTCCCGAAATATTCTCCACTCCGATAAAGCCAATCCACTCTTGCACCCCATAGGCGCCGGCTTTATCCATCGGTTGGAACTTATCTATATAATAAGTGATTTCCTCTTCGCTCAGTTTGGAAAAACGAACCTCCGTCTGGGCGGCAAAACTTCGCTGCCATTCCGTTGTAGTAATACAAACACCGGTAAATACTTCGTGAGTGCGACCTGACATAGCGCGAAGCATACATAAAGCATCTTCCCTATCCTTAGGTTTTCCAAGTACTTTCCCATCTAACCAGACAATGGTATCGGCCGTTATCATCAATTCACCCGGTTGTAACATATCCCGATAGGCATCCGCTTTTTCTTTCGCTATATAAAGAGGTATATCCGCTCCTTGCAATGTATCAGGATACGATTCGTCTACATCCGGCAAGGTACGCACTTCGTAGTCCACGCCAAGTCCTGCCAACAATTCTTTCCGGCGGGGAGAATTGGAAGCAAGTATGACTTTATATTTTTTGAGATTATCCAACATGACTCTAATAAATTATGAATTGCGAGTTATCAACTGACAGAAATTACCAACCGAAGGCTTTCTCGTCTGCCATCCAAAGACCTTTTACTTTTAAGAACTGCTCTACAATATCCCGTCCGCAGCCATATCCACCCTCTTTGTGGGAAATGTAGCGGGCAACGGATTTTACTTCGGGAGCGGCATCTTTCGGACAACAAGGCAAGCCACAAGTACTCATCACCTCAATGTCAGGAATATCATCACCTACATACAATATTTCTTCATCCCGCAAACCATAACGGTCACGAAAATCATGATAATCATGTATTTTGACGGAAGACCCCATATAGATATTCTCTGCCAATATTCCTAAAGCAAGAAAACGCTTGCGCACCGCTTCCGTACGCCCACCGGTTATAATGGCCAGTGGAATTCCATATTTGGCAGCCAGATGCAATGCATAACCGTCCTTTATATTTACCGTGCGCATCGGCTCACCTTCCGTACTCATCGGGATAACGTTAGCGCTCAATACCCCGTCCACATCAAAAGCGAGCGCTTTTATCTTATTCAAATCATAGTTGATTGTACTCATACCATTATTCTTTACTCAGAAGTCAGCTGTTTTGTTGATGTATACTTTCGCTAATCAGCCTATACAGTTCTTGCATTCCCGGTTCATCGGAAAGCATCTGCAAGTGATTGCTGATGACATTCTCGTCATACCGTATGGCAGGCCCCGTCTGCGCAAGACGCGGTTCGAGTTCGTGTACTTTGCGGGCAGTCTCGTCTATCAAGGGTAACATCACTTCAAAGGGAAGTTGATATTTCTTCAACAGTTCGGCAGCAAGGGCGTACATATGATTTGTAAAATTACAAGTGAATACCGCCGCCAAATGCAAACTCTTACGCTGTTCGGAAGTAGCCTCATAGACTTTCTCGGAAAGTACGGAAGCAATATCTTTCAAGGTCTGAGTATCCGCCGCAGAATTACTTTCCACAAAAACCGGTATCTGCCGGAAATCGACAGTACGTTGTTTGCTGAATGTCTGCATAGGATAGAACACGCCATATCGGTTTACCTTACCCGCCCAAACGTCCATCGGAATACTACCGGCAGTGTGTACCCATAAGGCATCTTCCTTGCCGGCAACTATCTCCGGCAACAACTGTACAAACGCCGCATCTTTCAGAGAAACAATATAAAGTTGGGCATCCGTTGCCACAGACGACAAATCGGTAGTATAGGCGGCCTCCACAACCTGTGCCAATGTTCGTGCCGACTCTTCCGTACGGCTGTATATCTGCACGATACGGAATCCTTTATAATAAAGCGTCTTTGCCAAATTCGTCGCCAGATTACCGGCTCCGATAAATACGATAGATGTATCTTCTATGCTTCTCTTCATTTTATCTTGTAGATACCAAATATAAAATACCGCCTACAACCAATAACGCCACCGGCAACAAATAAGCGGACATAGTACCAAGCAGAGCCGTTATCAATCCGAAATTCAATATCAACCACAAACCTATCAGCACCAATCCCACCGACTTATCATGCTTGAATAATAAGAAGATGATTGCCGTATAAAGCAGAAAGTTATCCCTGTTCATCACCCACGACAAACCCAATGTAGAAAAATGCAGCAACTTGTCTGCCAGATAAAGCACACCGAACACAATCAACGTGATAGCCGTAGCCTTATATGTGTCTTTGTTATTGTTTGCTTTTGCCGCGCTCACCTTTATTTCCCTCCATATTTATTAAGGTGAATCTTTTCCCATTGCAGATTGTCTTCATTGAAAGGTTTGCGCTCCATTCCTTTATGACCGATCGCTATTATACTGAGGGCTTGCAATTGCAAGGGTATATCAAGTACGTCATGTACATATTCATTGGAAGACATTCCGGATGCGGTAAAACGTTCGCGAAGCTGTACCCAGCAACTTCCCAACCCCATATCTTCCGCCTGAAGCTGCAGATAAATGGAAGCGATAGAAGCATCTTCTATCCAAACGTCACTTGCCAGCGGATCGGCAGTTACAACCACCGCCAATGCCGCATCCGCAATGAATTGTGAAGCCTGCTCTTTACAGAAAGATAGTTTTTTCAATGTTTCCTTATCATCCACCACGATAAACTGCCATGCATTACTGCGTTTGGAAGTAGGCGCCATCAGCGCGGCTTTCATCAGTGTAACCACCTGTTCTTGTGTCAATTCCTCTTCCGTAAACTTCCGCATGCTACGGCGTTTTTTTATCAATTCACTAAAACTTTCCATATATGTATATCGTTTAGAAATGAATACTTTGTTGTTAAGCAATGCAAAGATACAAGATTATTTTTTTAAATTTGCAGCAATGCCCTTGAAACTGACTACATATTACCAGGGGAGCCGGGTGCCCGAACTGCCGGGCACCAATACATTCCATTCCACGGAGCTGTTTCGCATCTACGAAGCAACTCCGGGATACACTCCTTTGCTTATTGTAGCATCGGAAGGCGGAGTGCCCGTAGCCAAACTACTTGCCGCCATACGAAAAAGCGTACGTCTGTTCCCACCCTCTATTATCAAGCGATGCGAAGTATACGGCACAGGAGAATATTTTGATGAAACCATCGACAGGGAAGCTGTTTTTAGTGATATGCTGCAACGCCTCACAGACGAAGCTCTGCGGGAAGCCTTTCTTATCGAGTTCCGTAATCTGGATAATTCGCTATCCGGTTATAAAGTATTCCGTAAGAACCGATACTTTGCCGTTAATTGGCTACGCGTACGCAACTCACTGCATAACGTGGAGCAAGCGGAAGTCCGTTTCAGCCCCTCGCGTATCCGCCAAATCAAAAAAGGACTGAAAAACGGGGCAAAGGTAAAGGAAGCGCATACTCCGGAAGAAATCCACGCTTTTGCCAAAATGCTGCATCACAACTACTCCGCCAAAATACGGCGCCACTTCCCCAGCATGGACTTTTTTCAGCAGTTGGAAAAACAAATGACACAGAGCCGACAAAGCCGTATTTTTATTGTAACCTATAAAGACAAGATTATCGGTGGAAGCGCCTGCATCTATTCCGATGACAGCGCATACCTATGGTTCTCCGGCGGCATGCGCAAGACATACGCTTTGCAATATCCCGGAATTCTTGCCGTGTGGCAGGCATTACGCGATGCGAAAGAGCGCGGCTACCGCCATCTTGAATTTATGGATGTAGGACTGCCTTTCCGCAGACATGGCTATCGGGAGTTTGTACTTCGTTTCGGCGGGAAACAAATCAGCACCCGTCGTTGGTTCCGTTTTCGGTGGGAATGGCTGAACAGGGTGCTGATAAAGATGTATGAGTAAATGATAACAGACTTTATTACTAAATTATCACGTATAAAAGATAAGCGGATATAAAAACATATCCGCTTATTCTATATAACTCAATAAAGAGTTTACTTCTTAGTCATTGTTGCAGTTTTGGCTTCTACGTTCAGTACTATTTCGTAAGTTCCGGCAGTAACTGTTATATTTCCACCACCATCAGTTAAAGCACTTAAATCACCACCTAAGTCGCCTTTACTCCAATCTCCATCTTTACGGAATTTCATTCCACCATCTTTTAAAGTAACGGTGATAGACCACAGTTTTGTTTCCGGATCATAATCCATTACTGTTCCTGCACTCCATTCACCAGGGGTAGCATCACCAATCACTTCCCAACCTGCCTTAGTTATAGTACCGGTCAAATTCTTTGTATCCAAATCCATACGGAAATTACCACTTCTATCCATTTTAATTTTATCGCCAGCATTCTTCTGTATGTTGAATGTTCCTTTGGAACCATCTTCTTCCCACTTGATTTCACCATTTATACCATAATACACATCTGTATCTTCATAAAAATTAAATGATTTATCTTTATAAAGAACAAATGTTCCAGTATAGATATAATCCAAACCCGGTGATTGAATCTTCAAGCAATCATCTGCAGAAGCATCCGCCGTTCCATCTTTCTGATAATCTCCTGGCAGATAAATAAATTCTGTAGAAGGAACAAAGTCAACAGCTTCCAAAGTATACGAGTATTTACCAACTTCCGTTAAGTTCAAAGTAACCAAATAAGTCTGATCCTCTTCCGCTATCACCTTTATATTTTCCTCGCCGCCAAGCACACCACCATCATTATTGGTGTTAGTAGTAGCTATTCCATACTCTTGTTCGGGATCTGCTCTAAATTTAAATTCCTTTCCAGCCAGTAACTTAATGACCTTCGACCACAAACGGGTCTCCGAATTATAATCCAATTTGGTCATTTCCCCCCAACCTTTAGGAGTGGCATCTCCGGCTACTCCCCACAGAACAGGGTTTGCAGACTGAGTTACTTCGCCTTCCACTACACTGATTTGATAAAATCCTTTCTTGGCAACAGTCTGACCTTCACCCAAAACTTCATATGTTTTTCCGTCTAATACTTTATATATCAAGTTATCCTCTTCAAAATTAACCCAACCTTCATATTTACCATCACCATTCACATCGCCAATCATATAAGCTGTTGCCCAGTTCCAATCGGCATTAGCGGCAGCTTTCGTTACGGCAGGTTTATAAACAGCAACATAAGCATAATCCCAATCTAGATTCACCGTTCTCGGGTCATAAGGAGTTGCCTTAAATTTAATGACATTACCAGCCACGCTATCCAACTTTCCTTCATAAGCGGAGTAATCTAATGAAATAGCCAGTTCACCCTTTTGCCCGGGATATACATTCAGGTCATTCGTCAAAAGGTTAATATTTTCATTGGTAAGACTCAATTCATTGGCGCTGGTTGTTCCTAATTCCACACTTTTCTCATTGGCAAGATTAGTAAGCATTACTGTATAAGAGGTAGATGCCTGAAAGCCATAATCCGTAGGTGTCCATTTAACAGTAAACGGCTCGGACGCATTATCCGCAGTAAACACATAATCACTTTTGGGAAGTTCCTGAAGTATCGCATTCGCCTTAACACTAAGCACCGGAGTTGCATCATCTTCACAAGATGTCAATCCCACAAGTCCCAGTAATAAAGTATATAAATATATCTTTTTCATAATTTGTTCTTTATATATAGGTTATTTCTGATAACCAGGATTTTGTACTAAGTTTGTATTAGAGCCGATTTCATCAGAAGGCAACGGGTAAATCTTCAGATAATCACCTACCGAAATACCTTCAGCGGCGCCACCTTTCCACGGCCATAAATAACTGTCGCCAGTAAACACATCAAAACGAATCAAATCCGTACGTCTTTGCGCCTCGAAGAAAAACTCACGTCCACGTTCATCCAGCAATAAATCCAAAGTCAAGTCTGAATCGCTAACTGTAGCTGCAGCATCCTGATCATAAGCACGTTTGCGCAAATCGTTTACATATCCCAAAGCCGTAGTACGGCTTCCGCCTGTTCCGCCACGTAACACGGCCTCTGCATAATTCAGATAGATTTCTCCTAAACGGAATAGCGGGAAATCCGTATACGCCTCTTTAGAAGGCGGCAATGTTCCATCTTTATACTTATTATAATATTTGGCTACCGGAATACCATTATTTAAGAATTCCGTCTGGTTCACAATCTCAATATTGGTAGTCAGTTCTGTATGCAACATAGATTTACGCATATCTTTCTCCGAAGCATTTTCTTTTTCAAAAAGCCTCAACAAAGAAGATTTAGCACGAACACCCTGCCAAGCATCCTTACCATTGACTTCATCCTTTAAATCGGCTGCTCCCCAGTTAATGAAAGCCGTCATTCCACCCCATGTCATTGTCTGATCTCCCTCGTAACGAACCGGGAAAATCATTTCTGCCGAGTGGTCATTATCTGCGCAGAATATAGCTTTATATTCTGGATCTAAGGTGTACCCCGAAGCAATAACTTTCTTACAAGCATCTATACATTCCGTATATTTCTCTTGCCCAATATATACTTTCGCATTCAAATACAAACGTGAGAGTAAACTCCAGGCAGCCGCTTTATTAGCATGACCATACTGTTGGGAATATCCAACAACCGGATCCAGCATATCGTCGACACATTCCGTCAATTCCGTTTCAATGAAATCATACAGTTCCTGTGGAGTAACCTGACTTGGAAGCACTTTCTCGCCAATAGCACTATCTTCCGTAACCAAAGGTACATTACGATATAAATCAAGCAAATACCAGTAATTCAAAGCACGCAAGAATCTTGCTTCGGCACGATACTCCTTCATTTTATCCACTAAAGCTGCATCACAACGGCGTTCAGCCAGCTTTTCATCTGTAGTTTCACGCAAAAAAGCATTCGACAGATTTATCTGATAGAATAAGCGATAATAAGAACCTTTAATCCATGGACTGTCCGCTCCCCATGAAACCTGATTAAAACCGGGAATACCCGGGTCACTCCATGCACAATGTGCCATATCGGTGGGAAGTTCCTGCATATTCCAAAGTACACGCAAGAAAGAAGCCTGGCTACCACCATCAATACCGGCTACATCCTGATCGGAGTCACCACCTTTATTACCACCGATTGCCATACCGGCATATATCTTTGCCAAACTCTCAACATAAGTTATTTCTTCATTACCGAACACATTGTCGGAAGTCTGCTCTGTAGGAGACAAAGGAACAGTGTCCAAATCTCCGATACATGAGGTTCCTGACAGCATCAGACTAACCAACGTCGCTGAAATATAATATTTATACTTTAATGTTCTCATAATATTCTTCTATTAAAAATTAAGGTTAAGTCCAATCATAAACACGCGAGGACGCGGATAAATATTATTATCAATACCTTCACCGCTAATTTCCGGATCAATACCGTCATACTTAGTGATAACAAACGGATTCTGTACCGTTGCATAAACACGGGCACTCTGACGATTATTGAACAATTTATTAAACGTATATCCCAAAGAGATGTTATCCATTCTCAGGAATGAAGCGTTCTGAACATAATAGCTGGAACGACGACGGGCATCTTTAAAGTCCGTATAAGTAGCGCTTGTTACACGATTCTTCAAAAATCCCGTATTATCGAACATTTCCGAACCACCCCATGACTCACGGTTTGATTGTACATTGTTATAAGCATAGTTGCCAATACTTGCGCGCAAAGCAAAGGAGAAATCCCAATTCTTATAGGAAAGTTGAGAGGTCAATCCCATGAATACATCCGGAGCAGACTTTTTATAAGCGATTAAGTCTCCGTCATTATCTTTCTCTCCTACTTTTCCGTCACCGTTATGGTCTACGTAAGCACCTTCGATAGGTTTACCATTCTGGTCATAAATCTGTTCAAACACATAAAATGAGTTATACGGATTATTAACAGCATTAATCATTACATTATATCCTGTACCACCATCAATACCACCATGAATAACACCCACATAGTTAGGATCATCATTGATAGTCATCTTTGTAATTTCATTTTTATTGTAAGAGATGTTATAGCCTATTGTCCACTTCCAGTCTTTCGTAGTAATGGCATGTGCGTTTATTGTAAATTCCACACCTTTATTTTCCAATGTACCTACATTGGTCAGCAACTGGTTGCTGAAATTTGTTCCGGCGGCGATAGCTACCGTATTCAGCAAATCCTCTGTTTTACGATAATAGAAATCCAAAGCACCGGTAATACGTCCATTCAAGAAACCGTAATCAATACCTGCATTCCAAGTAGTAGTTTCTTCCCACTTCAGATTCTTATCATATGCCAATGGAGCAATCAGACTATATTGAGTATCACCGAAGAAGTAACTTGCACCGGCCTTACTATCCATATAACGTGGTAAATAAGGATAATCGCCATTATCCAAATTCTGCTGACCTGTTACACCATAGCCCAAACGCAACTTCAAATCGGACAAGAAATCAAACTTTTTCATAAAGGTTTCCTCATTAATCTTCCAAGCCAAAGCCACAGACGGGAAAAGTCCCCAACGATTATCTTTGTTAAATCGGGAAGAACCATCCTCACGCAATGTGAATGTCAACAAGTAACGATTCATTAAAGAATAGTTCAAACGTCCGAAGAACGAAACCAAGTAATTTTCAGTTTCATAACTGTCACCATCTTTATATTCTTTCTTTCCTTCTATTTCAGCTTGTGCCGCAGAATAAGGATAAGAATTCTTTTCGCTTTTGTAGAAGTGTTGCCATGAATAACCGGCCATCACATCTATATTATGTATTCCAAAATCTTTTGCATAATTCAAATAGAAATCCAGCAACAAGTTACGCTTCAACTGACTGTAATGAGAGTTATCCCCCCACCCTTGTTTGTAGTTACCACTACACCAAGTCATGGGAGAATTATCTTCGATAATAACATCACCTTTACTCTTTGAGATATCATAACCCAAATTCAAGTTGGCACGGAGTTCCGGCAGGAAATGCATCTTATAATCAATCTGCGCATTACCGATACTTCTATATACGGTAGACTCATCATGTTTTTGTTCGAGCATAGCAACCGGATTAGCCAATGCAATACCAATAGGTTTATTATCGGAAGCCATAGCCATATAATAACCGTTACCATAATCGGAATTTGACATGTACACCGGTTGTGTAGGATCGTATTGAGTAGCCAGACCGATTGCAGCCTTATCTGCAAAACGATTTGTATTATACACACCTTTCACATTCAAATTAATATTCAACTTCTTATCAAAGAAAGTCGGATTCAAATTAATTGCACCGGTCAGACGTTGCAGATTAGAGGTTTTCAAGATACCGTTTTCATTTGTATATGCAACAGATACACGGTAAGGCATATTAGGAATAGAGCCTGAAACGCTTACATTATGATCGGTACTGAAAGCTGTACGGAAAATCTCATCCTGCCAATCTGTAGAAGCTTTTCCCAAAGCTGCGTATTGGTTACTTTCCTTTCCGTATTTATCCTCTACAAAAGCACGGAACTCATCAGCACCCATTACATCAACAGTCTTTGCTTTCGTACTAATGGAAAATGAACCGTTATAAGAAACTCTCGGTTTGCCGGACTGTCCTTTTTTCGTAGTAATAATAATAACGCCATTGGATGCACGCGAACCATAAATAGCCGTTGAAGAGGCATCCTTTAGAATAGTAAATGTCTCAATATCATTAGGGTGTATAGTAGCCAACGGATTTGACATACCATTCACCCCCTCATTATCCACAGGTACGCCATCAATTACAATCAACGGATCGTTGCTGGCTGACATTGATGAACCGCCGCGTACACGAATCGTAGCGCTGGCTCCCGGAGCACCGCCATCGGTAATGACACTTACACCGGCAGCTTTACCAACCAAAAGGTCGGAAGCAGAAGTTGCAGCACCCTTTACCATCTTTTCTGCATCAATTGCTGTTACCGAACCTGTCAGGTCATTTTTCTTCACCGAACCGTATCCGATTACAACTACCGCATCCAATAATTGCGAATCATCTTCCATTGTCACTACTACAGAAGGAGCCGCAAGTACTTCCTGACTTTTATAACCGATAAAAGAAACTACCAAAGTAGCTCCCTTGGGAACCGTTAACGTAAAATTACCATCCAAATCCGTAATAGTACCGTTTGTGGTATTTCCTTTTTCCACGACATTAGCACCAATCACACCACCTAAAGCATCTTTCACATGCCCTTTCACCGTAATGTTCTGTGCATAAGCGCCAACTGACAAGAATAGCCCTAATAACAAGGGAAGAATCGTTCGATAGATTCTAAGATTAACTTGCTTCATGCATTCAAAAATTAAAGTTAACAATATTAATTATCTATAGTATATTCAAAAAACGTTTCAGTATATTAACATTATTGCAGAACGTACTTCAAATACTTTATTATGATACAACAAATGTATGCCATATTATCGAGTAAGAAACACAGATGCTACAAAAAGTGCAGCAAGAAGAATGCAAACGATTGCATCATATTTGCGGTCTGATACGCAGTGACAGCGAACAAAAAGAAGGGAATAGCTGTTGCAAGCCATAAAAGGAAATACCCCAACAATAATATAAAAACCGTCTTACTCCGGATTCGGTTGACAATTCCAATAATCAACTAAATCCGGGATAAGACGGTTTTGCCTGCACTCGAATACTGTTTATTCCCCTGCAACAAAAGAAATAGGGCACAATTAGCGATGTGTACCGGCAGACAATACGATTTTTCCTGTCCGCAGACCTTTAGCTTTGGCTTCAAAAACAATCTCACCGGATTGCTCCGTACTCTGCACAATAGCCGTCAGTTGTCCATTGAAAGCGGGCATCTTGGGCAAGTGGAAAAGGTCGAGGCTGGTGGCGTCACCATTAGCGGCGGCGCGATAACGGCCGGCTCCCTTCACAGAGAAAGAAACAAGACGATTGTCGGACGGACAAAGATTACCGTCTTTATCGACAACACGGACCGTGATATATGCCAAGTCTTTACCATCGGCAACAAGTCCGGTACGGTCCGCCACCAATTCCAGATGATGAGGCTTGCCGGCGGTATGGACCGTTTTTTCCTCTACCGGTTTGCCGGCAGCATCATAGGCTACCACTTTCAGTTCGCCCGGTTCATAAGGAACATCCATCCACATCAGGCGGTAGCGACGCTGCAAAGCAAGCGAGTCTTTACCCTGCAAGGCTTCACTCTCTCCGGCTGTAAGTTTACGCTGCTTGCCGTAGCTCTTACCATTGATAAAAAGCTCTGCGCCGGGATAGTTGGTATAAACGAAAACGGGAGTATTCTCTCCTTCCCTGCCCGGCCATGTCCAATGAGGAAGGATATGCAGCGTATTCACATTCTTGTTCCAAACGCTGCGATACAGGTAATAACGGTCTTTAGGCAGACTTGCCAGGTCTATGATACCGAATACGGAGCTATGGCTGGGCCAGGAATCCGTATCGTATGGAGAAGGTTCACCCAAATAGTCGAAACCAGTCCAGACAAACTGCCCGATAGTCCACTCATAATCATCAGCCAAGGCAAAGTCCACATCGGGGATATTAGACCAATAGCAACACTCTACGTCATATCCCGAACATTGATGGTCGTCATACCGCACACTGGCACGCTTCTCCACCGGAAATTTATAGACGCCGCGTGAACTGACGGTAGAAGCAGTCTCCGACCCCAGAATGATATTTTGCGGAAGCACATTATAGGATTCTACATAACGGTGAGCACGATAGTTAAGACCGGGTACGTCTATCATGGCGGCAAATCCGTTTTCCAAGACGCAAGACACCTGATCCATACCGCAGGTAACAGGACGCGTAGGGTCTTCACGATGGCATATATCCTGCAGGAACGAAGCGACTTTATAACCTTCCGGACTGCATTGCGTAGGCACTTCATTGCCAATGCTCCACATTACCACACTGGCATTATTACGGTAATGACGCAACATATTCACCATGTCCCGCTCCGCCCATTCGCCAAAGTAGCGGTGATAACCGTTTTCACATTTGGCAATGTCCCATTCGTCAAAAGGCTCTATCATCATCATAAAGCCCATCTCATCACAAAGCTCCACTAATTCCGGGGCCGGCATATTGTGTGAGGTACGGACTGCGTCGCAACCCATATCCTTCAACAGCGTAAGCTGGCGGCGAAGGGCGGCTACATTGACAGCAGCTCCCAAAGGTCCTAAGTCGTGATGATTGCAGACGCCCTGAAATTTACGGTGCTTGCCATTCAGGAAGAAGCCTTTGTCGGCAACAATCTCTATGCTGCGAATACCGAAGCGGGTGATGTATTCATCCACCTGTTTACCGTCTACGTATATTTTGGAAGATGCCTTATATAAATAAGGTGTCTCCGGCGACCATAAGGCAGGACTGTTTACCAGAAAATTCTGTTCGAAAGGCCGGCCGTGATTAATCTTACCTGTATTATCTTTTACGGCAACCACCTTACCGTCCGGCGATACAATCTCCGTTACCACACGGATATTATTTTCTCCCGCATTGGCTATCTCCGTGCGCAGACGTACGGAAGCGTATTCGGAAGATACATGCGGAGTGGTGAGTTGCGTGCCCCACACCGGAACATAGATACGGTCTGTTGTTACTACACGTACATTGCGATACAGTCCTGCACCGGGATACCAGCGGGAAGACTGCGGTTTGTTCTCCAGGCGAACCGACAACACATTATTCTTACCATTCTCATTCAGCAGTTCCGTAACGTTGCAATGGAAAGAATTATAGCCAAATGGCCAAAAGCAGGCTTCTTTCCCATTGACGTACACACGGGCTTCACTCATGGCTCCGTCAAAAACCAGCGTTGCCTGTTTGCCGGCAGGAACATCGAATTTCGTACGATACCAGCCAACGCCCACGTACGGCAGTCCGCCGGAACGCCCTGTCTTAACGGATGCCTTCTTCTCAAAATTCTGTGTAATGGCAACATTCTGCAAATCGTTGTTACGGTCGAAAGGTCCGAAGATAGCCCAATCGTGCGGTACGCTGACAGTCTCCCACTTACTGTCGTCAAACTCCGGCGATACGGCCCCGGTTACATCACCCTTAGTAAATTTCCAATTCTTCTCAAGCAAAAATTCCGAACGCTGTGCTTGTATCATAGCAGACAGGAAAAGCCCGCAACCTACAATCAACATTCGTAAAGTCCCCAAATTCATGCAGTTCATAGTCGTAAATTATTTTTCTGCAAATATAGAAAAATTGCGGCTACTCCGGTCTGTCCCATCAATAATTAGTCAAAGATAATGAATATGCAATCGTTTGCATTTATACTTAACCCGATTGCTGTCAACAATAAAGCATTTATTCCGAGATTCCCCTATTTTTGCAATCGCATCGGAGAAGCTAAAATAAGCAAGTTCATTTTGTACCGCTTTCGGCTTGCATTATCTTTAAAATAAGATAAGCCGCACTCAGCATTAAAAATAAGCAAGCATATTTTGTACTGCCTTCGGTTTGCATTACCTTTGGCTGAAAAAGAAATAATACTCATGAACAAACCGCAGATAACTATCAAGGATATTGCCCGGGCGTTGAATGTCTCTCCTTCCACCGTATCGAGAGCGCTCAAGGATAATCCGGATATCAGCCGGGAAACCCGTGACCTCATCCATGCCTACGCGCGCGAACATAATTATAAGCCCAATGTACTTGCCGTCAACCTTCGTTCAAGCCGCAGCAACACGATTGGCGTGATTGTGCCCCAACTGGTGCATCACTTCTTTTCGTGCGTATTGAGCGGTATCGAAACGGCGGCGGCCGAAGCCGGTTACAATATAATCGTGGCGCAAAGCAACGAATCGTACGGGCAGGAAGTAAAAATAGTTCATTCTTTTCTCGCCGCCCGTGTCTGCGGCGTCATTGCATCTCTTGCCAAGAATACGGAGCAATACGATCATTATCAGGAACTCTTAAATAATAATATTCCGATTGTTTTCTACGACCGCATCTGTACCGGACTGAAGACGGAGCGAGTAGTGGTCGACGACTATGCCGGTTCGTTTGCCGCTGTGGAGTACATGATTCAGACGGGATGTAAACGCATCTTCTTTTACGGGGCCGATCCGCATCTTGAAATTACCAAGAACCGGCGTAACGGTTATCTGGATGCCATGAAGAAATACAAGGTTCCCGTAGACGACAGCATGATTAAGCTATGCGACAATCGCGAACGCGCCATTGCCATAACACCCGATTTGCTGGAAAGCGACAACCGCCCCGACGGATTCTTTGCGATTAACGACGAAACGGCGGCAGGCATATTGTATGCCTGCAAGCTGGTGGGACTAAAAGTACCGGACGAGGTTTCTATCTGCGGGTTCACCGACGGAGCCATCGCCCAAAGTACCGACCCGAAACTGACAACGGTGGAGCAGCATGGAGAGGAAGTCGGCAAGAGTGCATTCGGTATCCTTACCGACAAGCTGGAAGGGAGTGAGGAGAAAAACACCAATAAGATTGTACGGACGAATCTGGTGGTGAGGGGAACGACGAAATAATGAATTATACTAATATCATAAAAAACAAAAGAACAATGAAAGTAAAACCCGATTTAAGTTTCTGGAAACTGTGGAACATCAGCTTCGGTTTTTTTGGCGTACAGATCGCGTATGCCCTGCAAAGCGCGAATATCAGCCGTATATTCTCCACTTTGGGAGCTGACCCGCACAGTTTGAGTTATTTCTGGATATTACCGCCGTTGGCAGGTATCATAGTGCAGCCTATTGTAGGAGCCGCCAGCGACAAGACCTGGACGAGATTCGGACGTCGCATTCCTTATTTATTCATCGGTTCGCTGGTTGCGGTGCTCGTCATGTGCCTGCTGCCCAATGCGGGCAGCTTCGGCATGGCGGTAAGTACGGCCATGATTTTCGGTCTGGTATCGCTGATGTTTCTGGACACCTCTATCAATATGGCGATGCAACCGTTCAAGATGATGGTAGGCGATATGGTGAATGAGAAACAGAAAGGACTCGCCTATTCCATTCAGAGTTTCCTATGCAATGCCGGCAGTCTGGTGGGGTATCTGTTCCCGTTTATATTTGCGTGGGTGGGCATCAGCAATACGGCGCCGCAGGGGGTAATTCCCGATTCTGTAATCTATTCGTTCTACATCGGAGCCGCTATCCTGATATTCTGCGTTATTTATACAACGGTCAAAGTCAAGGAAATGCCACCTGCGGAATATGCCGAGTATCATGGCATCACAGAAGAACAGGAACATGAGAAAGTCAATATGCTGAAGCTGCTGGTTAAAGCGCCGAAAGCCTTTTGGACGGTAGGACTGGTGCAGTTCTTCTGCTGGTTCGCTTTTATGTTTATGTGGACATACACCAACGGCAGCATAGCCGCAAATGTTTTTGACGCACCGACCGTTGAACACACTGTAAACGGAATCACTAAAATAGTTCTTGACACCAAGAGCCTGCAATATCAGGAAGCCGCCAACTGGGTAGGCGTACTGTTTGCCGTACAAGCCATCGGCTCTGTACTTTGGGCGGTCTGCATCCCTATGTTCAAAGACCGCCGCTTCATTTACGCGCTGAGCCTCGTGTTGGGCGGCATCGGCTTCATATCCACTTATTTTGTACACAGCCAGTATGTGCTGTTCATCTCTTTCCTGCTGATAGGTTGCGCATGGGCCGCCATGCTGGCGCTGCCTTTCACCATTCTGACCAACGCCTTGTCCGGCGGGCACATGGGCACATACCTCGGACTGTTCAACGGAACCATCTGTATCCCGCAAATCGTGGCAGCGGCATTAGGCGGAAGTATTCTGGCACTGTTTACGCCGAAAGGAATGCTTCCCCCGGAAATAAACATGCTGGTAATGGCGGGTGTGATGCTCATTATCGGAGCCGTCTGCGTATATCTGATAAAAGAGACCAAAGGAGAAAGGTCGTAAACCATCCGACGCCCCGTTCCTCACCAAGGAACGGGGCGTTTCTTTTTCCCGCATCTTATTTGTTTATCCTTTTATTTGTTTATCTTTACACCGATAACACAGAAAAAGACTGCCATGAAGAAATACCTTAAAACTGACGAATGGAATATTATAGAAGATAGTTTTCAAGCCGACCGCATGCGATGGTCGGAAAGCATATTCAGTCTTGGGAACGGCCGTTTCGGACAACGGGGATATTTTGAAGAGCCATACAGTAGCGACAGCTATCGCGGCGCATTCGTGGCAGGCATCACATTTCTGGACAAAACCCGTGTAGGCTGGTGGAAGAACGGTTTTCCACGGTTCTACACACGCATTCCCAATGCTCCGGACTGGAGCCGTATCAGCCTGCGCCTTATCGATGAGGAGCTGGATTTGGCTCAATGGGATGTAGACAGTTTCAACAGACGCCTCGACATGAAAGCGGGTATCTCCTATCGGGATGCGGAAGTCACCTCTCCGCGAGGAAACAAACTCCGTCTGCACGTGGAACACATCACCGACATGGCTCATCCCAACCTCTGCCTTATAAAATATAGCGTTACGTCCGTCAACTACACAGGCAAGATTTCCCTCGTGCCTACTTTCGACGGCGACATCGTGAACCAAGCCGAGCATCCTGACGAAAAGATTTGGAATATCCTGCGCTCCGGCACCACCAGCGATTGCGCCTATCTGTGGACGCAAACCAGACGGGAAGACGCGCAAATATGCTATGCCATGACCTATCGGTTTTTCAAGAACAATAAAGAGACATTCGCCAACCCGATACGTATCGAAAAAGAAAAGCAAACCGGATTCAGCGTAGGTGTAGAAGTGAAACCGGGTGACACCGTAACGCTCATTAAATACATTGCCATCGCATCGTCCCTCTATTATGAGCGGCAGGACTTGATAGAAGCGTCCGTCTCGGAAGCCCGGAAAGCCCGGAGTACGGGTTGGGATGTTCTGGTGCAGGAGCACCGGCAAGCCTGGCAGGAGATATGGGACGAAACCGACGTTATCATCGAAGGAGACCCGGAAGCCCAGCAAGGCATACGCTATAATATCTTCCAACTCTACCAGACATACCGGGGAGACGACCCTCGGCTGAATATCGGCCCCAAAGGTTTTACCGGAGAAAAGTACGGCGGAAACACTTACTGGAATACCGAATTGTGTTGCGTGCCCTTCTTCCTGCTTTCCACTCCGAAGAAGATTGCCGAGAACCTGCTGATGTACCGCTATAAACAACTGCCTAAAGCCATTGAGAATGCCCGCAAGTTAGGATTCGACAATGGAGCCGCCCTCTTTCCGCAAGTCACCAGCAATGGAGAGGAGTGTCACAGCGAATGGGAGATTACCTTTGAAGAGATTCACCGGAACAACATGATTGTCTATGCCATTCTGCAACACTCCACCCTCACAGGCACACTGGATTACATCGCCCGCTACGGACTGGAAGTAATGATAGCCATCAGCCGCTTCTGGAGCCAACGGGTGTCTTTCTCACAACCCAAACAGCAATACGTCATTTTGGGAGTTACCGGACCCAACGAATACGAGAATAACGTAGACAATAACTGGTACACCAACTACTCCTGCATGCGCTGTCTCAGAACCACCCTCAGTTTCCTTGAAATCATCGCACGGCAATACCCCGACGAATACGCCCGCATACGCCGTATCACCCGTCTGAACTATACGGAAGAGAGCGAACGCTGGCGGGATATTATCGAACGGATATATCTGCCGGAAGACCCGGAACGCGGTATCTTCGTGCAAAACGACGGTTATATGGACAAAGTTCTGCAAAGCGCCGATGCCATTCCCGATGGCGAGCGCCCCATCAACCAGTACTGGTCGTGGGATCGTATCCTGCGTTCCTGTTACATCAAGCAGGGTGACGTTCTGCTCGGGCTATACCTCTATTATTTCAACTTCGACCGGGAAACCATCCGCCGCAACTTTGAGTTCTACGAACCGATGACCGTGCACGAATCGTCCCTTTCCCCGCATATCCATTCCATTCTTGCCGCACGCATCGGAAAGGTGGAGAAAGCGTATCAATTATTCTTACACGCCACCCGCCTCGACCTGGACGACTACAACAACGAAGGAGACCAGGGACTGCATATCACCAGTATGCCGGGCAGTTGGCTGGCTATCGTACGCGGGTTTGCGGGATTGCAAATACTGAACGACACACTCAAGATAGAACCCGTCATACCGGAGAAATGGAGCAGTTACTCGTTCAAAGTGAACTACTTAGGCAATACGCTGCATATACAGGTAAGCAAAGAGATAAAAATCAGCCTGACCGCCGGAAGCCAACTGAACATACAGGTATATCAAAACGTTTATGAATTAAGACAAGGGTTGGCTTTGACCGTCAACCTCAAAGACTTGTCTTAATCGGAATAAATGAAGAAAATGTATCTGTTCGCCTTGGCGGTGACGTTCATCATTACGTCCTGCGGGCAAAAAAAGAGGGAAGAAACCACCCTCGTTCGACCTGTGAAAACCGCTACCGTACGTTCACAGTCGGTAATTCTCAAGGATTTCTCCGGCATGGTAGAAGCGGTGGAATATGTGAAACTGGCATTCCGTGTCAGCGGACAAATCATCAACCTTCCGGTAGTGGAAGGACAAAGGGTAAGGAAAGGACAACTGATCGCCGCCATCGACCCCCGGGATATCTCCCTGCAATATGCCGCCGACAAGGCTGCCTATGAAACCGCTGCCGCACAGGTCGAGCGCAACGAGCGTCTGCTGAGCCGCCAGGCCATTTCCTTGCAGGAGTATGAAATCAGCGCAGCCAATTATCAAAAGGCCAAATCCGCCTACGAACTATCTACCAACAATATGCGGGATACGAAACTGCTCGCCCCTTTCGACGGCTCCATCGAAAAGCGTCTGGTGGAGAACTATCAGCGTGTCAATTCGGGAGAGGGGATCGTACGGCTGGTAAATACGCAGAAACTGCGTATAAAATTCACCGTACCCGATGATTACCTGTATCTGCTTCGTGCCAAAGACGCCACGTTCAAAGTGGAGTTCGATACTTATAAGGGTACGATATTCAACGCCAAACTGGAAGAATATCTCGATATTTCAACAGACGGTACGGGCATCCCGGTTACCATCATCATCGACGACCCAGCTTTTGACCGTGCCGTATATGATGTGAAGCCCGGATTTACCTGTAACATCCGTCTCGCCTCGGACATCGCCCCTTTCATAGAGGAAAAGCTGATGAATGTACCGTTAAGCGCCGTATTCGGCGACAGCGAGAACAAGAACACCTATGTGTGGATCGTGAAAGATAACAGGGTAAGCCGTCGCGAAGTAACCGTATATTCACCGACCGGTGAAGCCAATATTCTCATCTCCAAAGGGCTGAAACCGGATGAAACCGTTGTTATCGCCGGAGTATACCAACTCGTAGAGGGGCAGAGAGTAAAAGAGGTAGAGTAACAGCCTTTCCCCTATCACTTTATAACTTTATCACCCTATCACCTTTTACATATGAACTTAGCCAAATATTCATTAGACAATACAAAGATTGTCTATTTCTTCCTTGCCGTATTGCTCATCGGCGGCATATTCTCATTCGGCCGTTTGGGAAAGAAAGAAGACGCCCCCTTTGTCATCAAGACGGCGGTCATTATGACACGCTATCCCGGAGCCGAACCCGCTGAAGTGGAACGGCTCATTACCGAACCTATCTCCCGCGAAATACAGAGTATGAGCGGAGTGTACAAGATAAAGTCGGAGTCCATGTACGGACTTTCCAAGATTACGTTCGAGTTGCAGCCTTCGCTCTCCGCAGCATCTATCCCGCAGAAATGGGATGAACTGCGTCGTAAGGTTCTCAACATACAGCCCCAACTACCCGCCGGAGCTTCCGTGCCAACGGTATCGGACGACTTCGGCGATGTATTCGGCATTTATTACGGACTGGTCGGCGACGACGGTTTCTCTTATGAAGAAATGCGCAACTGGGCGGAACGCATCAAAACTCAGGTCATCACCGCCGAAGGAGTGATGAAAGTAGCCCTGTTCGGTACACAGACGGAAGTAATCAATATCTTTATCTCCGTAAACAAGTTGGCGGGGATGGGTATCGACCCCAAACAACTGGCAAGCCTGCTGCAATCGCAGAACCAAATTATCAATACGGGTGAAATCGGCGCGGGCGAACAACAGCTGCGCATTGTCGCCAACGGTACTTATACCACCGTCAACGACATCCGTAACCAGCTAATCACCACTCCCGGCGGCCAGGTCAAGCTGGGCGACATAGCCATTGTCGAAAAGGGCTATATGGACCCGCCCGGTACTATCATGCACGTCAACGGAAAACGGGCTATCGGCATCGGTGTCTCCACCGACCCGCAGAAGGATGTGGTAAAAACCGGCGAACTGGTAGACAAGAAACTCGCCGAGCTGCTGCCTCTCATTCCCGTAGGGCTGGAATTGGAAAGCCTTTATCCCGAAAACATCATAGCCAAAGAAGCAAACAATGGTTTCATTATCAACCTGATAGAATCCATTCTGATTGTAATTGTCATCATCATGCTGGTAATGGGGATGCGTGCCGGCGTGCTCATCGGTTCTTCACTGATATTCTCCATCGGCGGTACGCTGCTTATCATGTCATTTTTGGGAGTCGGATTAAACCGTACCTCGCTGGCAGGCTTCATCATCGCCATGGGAATGTTGGTGGACAACGCTATCGTAGTGACCGACAACGCGCAAATCGCCATAGCCCGCGGTGTAAACAGACGGAAAGCGCTGATAGACGGCGCCACCAAACCGCAATGGGGACTGCTTGGGGCAACGTTTATAGCCATCTGCTCCTTCCTGCCGCTTTATCTTGCGCCGTCTTCCGTCGCCGAGATTGTGAAGCCGTTGTTCATCGTCTTGGCCATCTCGTTAGGATTAAGCTGGGTACTGGCATTGACGCAAACCACCACTTTCGGTAACTTCATACTGAAAGCCCGAACCGGCAACAGCAACAAAGACCCCTACGACAAGCCTTTCTACCATAAGTTCGCATCTGTCCTCAGCCTGCTGATACGCAAAAAAGCGTTGACGTTGGGAAGCATGGTCGTATTGTTCATCCTCTCCCTCGTTGTCATGGGACTGATGCCGCAAAACTTCTTCCCCTCACTGGACAAGCCCTATTTCCGTGCCGACGTATTCTATCCCGACGGATACGGTATCCGCGATGTAGAGAAGGAAATGAAGAAAGTGGAAGCCCATCTGCTGGAACAGCCGGAAGTGAAACGGGTTTCCGTCACCTTCGGCAGTACCCCGCTACGCTACTATCTGGCATCCACTTCCGTCGGTCCGAAGCCCAACTTCGCCAACCTTCTGGTAGAAGTGACAGACAGCAAATATACCAAGGAATATGAAGAGAATCTGGATAGCTATATGAAGGAGAATTACCCCAATGCCATCACCCGCACCACGCTCTTCAAACTCTCGCCTGCCGTAGATGCCGCTATCGAGATAGGCTTTATCGGCAATAACACGGATACTTTAGTGGCGCTGACCAACCGGGTTCTGGAGATGATGCACCGTGACAAAGACCTTATTAATATACGCAATTCATGGGGTAACAAGATTCCCATATGGAAACCCGTATACAGCCAGGAGCGTGCGCAACCGTTAGGCGTGTCCCGCCAGAGCATGGCGCAAAGCATACAAATCGGCACCAACGGAATGACATTGGGAGAATACCGGCAAGGCGACCAAGTACTCCCTATCCTGCTGAAAGATAATACAACCGACTCATTCCGCATTAACGACCTGCGTACACTGCCCGTATTCGGGACTACGCGTGAAACCACCACGCTGGAACAGGTGGTCGGTGAGTTCGACTATCAGTATAAGTTCTCCAATGTAAAGGACTACAACCGCCAAATGGTTATGATGGCACAAGCCGACCCCCGCCGGGGAGTGAACGCCATTGCCGCCTTCAACCGTGTATGGGAACAGGTGCAGAACGAAATAGACGTCCCCGAAGGATATACCATGAAGTACTTCGGCGAACAGGAAAGCCAAGCTGAATCCAATGCCGCACTGGCAGCCAATATGCCGCTGACGTTTTTCCTGATGTTCGTCACCCTGCTGTTCCTGTTCAAGACCTACCGCAAGCCCATTGTCATATTGCTGATGTTGCCGCTCATCTTTATCGGCATCGTATTGGGGCTGCTGCTATTGGGCAAGACATTCGACTTTTTCGCCATCTTGGGTTTACTGGGACTTATCGGGATGAACATCAAGAACGCCATTGTCCTCGTAGACCAAATCGATGCGGAAACGGCTGCCGGAAAAGCGCCGCGCGAAGCGGTCATCAGCGCAACGACCACCCGTATCGTTCCCGTAGCCATGGCATCGGGCACCACCATTCTGGGTATGCTGCCGTTATTGTTCGACGCCATGTTCGGCGGTATGGCAGGCCAGCCACTATCATGGGCGGTCTGCTGGTAGCTTCGATACTCACCCTGTTTGTATTGCCTGTGGCCTACTGTGCGATACAGGGAATAAAAGGATGAAGGGATTTACGATTTGACTATTTACGATTTACTATTTGAATGATGAGAAAAATTATACTTATATTATCAGTAATCAGTCTCGGCATAAGCGCCGAGGCGCAGGAAACGTATCTCAGCCGCGAGGCCTATCGGGACAAGGTGGAAGCATACAGCCAACTGCTGAAGCAACAACGCCTGAAAGCCGCCGCAAGCACCGAGGCCCGCAAAATAGCGCAGACAGGCTTCCTGCCCAAGATAGACATTACCGCCGAAGGGACTGCCAACTTGAGCCACCTGGATGCCTGGAACAGTCCTGCGGGACAATACCGTCCCTATACCTACCAGGCATTGGCTACATTGGGACAGCCTCTTTATACAGGCGGCTCGCTCATTGCCCAAAAGAGAATAGCCAAAGCCGATGAGGAACTGGATAAGCTTGCCATAGAGCTGACACTCGACCAGATACACTACCAGAGCGATGCTGTTTATTGGAACGCTTCGGCCGCATTGGCGACACTCGAAGCTGCCGCCCGTTTTGAAGAGATTGTCAACCGGCAATACAGCATCATTCAAGACAGGTTCGACGACGGCGCCATCAGCCGTACGGACTTACTAATGATTTCCACCCGCAAGAAGGAGGCTGAACTGCAGTTCATCAAAGCCCGTCAGAACCATACCCTCGCCTTGCAGCGACTCAATATTCTGATGGGAGTAAAACCGGACGCCGCGGTAGACAGTCTTTGCGAAATCGGCGCCGGCTCTCCTCCCATTGATTTACTGAGCCTCGACGAAGTATTAGGACGCCGTGCGGACTATGCCGGAACCAATGTCAGTATCGCCAAGGGCGAAGCGCAACGCAAGGCCGCCCTCAGCCGGTACAATCCCCAACTCAGTATGTTTTTGGCTACCGGATGGGATACCGGTATCGCCTATATGGGACAGGACGTACCCCACACCCCCATTGCGGGGCTCAATCTCAACATCCCCATTTTCCGATGGGGGGCACGCTTCAAGACCAACCGCCAGCAAAAAGCATATATAGGTATCCAGAGATTACAGCAAAGCTATGTAGCCGATAATATTTTGGAAGAATTATCCGCCGCTACCACCAAACTGACGGAAACGGAACAGCAGGTAAAGACAGCCCAAGAGAATATGGCGCTTGCCGAAGAGAATCTCGACTTGGTTACGTTCTCATACAATGAAGGCAGGGCAAGCATGGTCGATGTGCTTTCCGCGCAACTTTCGTGGACGCAAGCGCAAACCAACCTTATCAACGCGCACCTTGCCGCAAAAATGGCAGTGGCCGAATACAGGAAAGCCATCAGTGAATAAAGGCAAGCGTAAAAAAGAATGTGTTAAAACTATGAATGACAGAATGAGAAGTCATTCATAGTTTTAACACATTCTTTTATATCATCAACCCCTTACCCGAGGAAGGAAATCAGCACGCCCGCCGCCACCGCAGAACCGATAACACCGGAAATATTACTGGACATACAGTAATTCAGCACATGGTTCTTGGGGTCGTACTTGGTAGCGATTTCATTACATACACGACTCGCCATAGGCACAGCGCTCAACCCCGTTGCGCCAATCAGCGGATTAATCTTCTTCTTGGAGAACAGGTTGAACAGTTTCACAAAGAAGATACCACCCGAAATAGACAAGGCGAACGCAAGGAAACCGCCGATAACGATACCGATAGTAGTCCAGTTAAGGAACGCCTCGCTCGTCATGGTAGCACCCACGCTCAATCCCAGGAAGATGGTTGCCGCATTCATAATGCTGTTGGCCGCCGCATCGAACAGGCGGCTGGTATCGGAACCTATTTCCTTAATCAGGTTACCGAACATCAACATACCAATCAAAGGCACCGCCGTCGGTACGAAAAGGGCTACAATGGTAGTAACGGCAATCGGGAAGACAATCTTCAATACACGCAGGTTCTTTATCTCGGTCTTTGAAGGATACAGCTTCTCCTGCTCCTTCATGTTAATCATCAATTCCTTCTTGCTGCAAAGCAGTTTCACGACCAATGGAATGATAACCGGAACCAACGCCATATACGAGTAGGCCGCAATAGCGATAGGACCCAGCAAGTGCGGAGCAAGTTTAATGGTAGTAAAGATAGCCGTAGGACCGTCTGCGCCACCGATAATGCCCAATGCGCCGGCTTCCTGCGGTGTAAAACCTATCATTACCGCGCACAGCAGCACTGTAAAGATACCAAGCTGTGCAGCCGCGCCGAATATGGAAAGGCGCAGATTGCGGAGCATAGGTCCGAAGTCCGTCAGCGCACCCACACCCATAAAGATGATGGGCGGCAGGAATCCGGTCTTTATCAGCATATAGTAGATGAAGTTCATCAGTCCGAGGTCGTGCGCAATCTCATGCAACGGCATCTCCCAGATGTTCTTCAGCACTCCGTTCACCATTACCATACCGTTTTCATCCGCCTGAATCACGCCCATCTCTCCGCCGGGGAAGTTGGCTATGAGCACACCGAAAGCGATGGGAACCAGCAACAGCGGTTCGTAATGCTTCTTGATGCCCAGATACAGCAAAATGAAGGCAATGGCATACATTACAAGGAACGACGGATCGGCAATGATATTGCTGAACGCCGTCATATCATAAAGTTTCGCAAATATATCTTCCATTATCCAATCTTCATTAATACATCATCTTCAGAAACAGAATCACCCGGATTGACACAGATAGCGGTAACCGTTCCGCCAAAGTCGGCACGGATAGCATTATAAGTCTTCATCGCCTCGATGTAGCAAAGCAGGTCGCCTTCCTTCACCTTGTCTCCTACTTTGAGCGGAGTTTCCTGCGCATTCTTGGTCAGGAAGAACTTGCCTTCGAGCGGAGCCGCCACTTCCTGTCCTTCGCCTACGGGGGCGGTGACTTTCTCGGTAGCGGAAGCCGGCAGGTCTATGTCGCCGTAGGCCACCGTCACGCGATAAGCCTGTCCGTCCACCTGTACAGTAAGCGTTTTGGGTTTGGCGTCATCCAAAGGAGATTTATCACGTTCGGCACGGCGTTTTTCCACGTCTTCCAGAAAGTCCTCTTTGGCCTTGCCGCTCTTGTACGCCTCGTATTGCGCCGGATGCATGGCATACTCAAAGAGTTCCTCATCATCCTCTCCGAGTTCCCACTTGTTTTCTTTCATCAGCTTGCGGTACTTATCAAGCGCATCGGGATAATTGTCCTGCGGGTTGCCGTTGAAGAATTTACGTCCCTCACGTTCCGCCTTTTCCACGATTTCGGGCGCAAGCTCACCCGGCAGTTTACCGGCTTTGCCCAACAGCATATCCCAAATATCGTCGGCTATCATGCCCCAACGTTCCTTACCTTTCTCCATAGCCATCACGTTCATCATGGACAGGTTCTTTACATATTGGCTGAACGGGGTTACCAACGGCGGGTAACCTACACGCGGCCATACGTAAGCCACTTCGTTGAAGAGTTTAATCAGCAGTTCGTCCTGCTTCATAAACGGCAGGTTACGTTTAGCCTTATATTTGTTGATAGATTCCAGATTGGACTCCAAGTCCGCCATCAAGCTGCCCATCATGCCGCCCGGAAGTCCCGGACCAATCAGCAACGAGTTCATCAGACGGTTCTTCGGGCTGATGTACAGGCCGAGGAAATCATCCATAAACTCTTGTATCAGGGCGCGAACCTTCATGTAGGCTTCCATATTGACCTCAGGCACTTGGAAGCCGGCGTCTTTCAGCATGGCTTGCACGCTAAGCAGGTCGGCATGTCCGGTACCCCATGACAGCGGTTCCATACCTACGTCGATGTAGTCGCAGCCGGCTTCACATACTTCGAGAATGCTCGCCATATTGAAGCCGGGACCCGCATGGCTGTGATATTGAATGGGAATTTCCGGATGGGCGGCTTTGATATTGGCCACAATCTTGCCCAGAGATACCGGACGACCGATACCGGCCATGTCCTTTATACAGATTTCGTCCGCACCCAGTTTGATAAGCTTCAATGCCATATCCGTATAATACTCCACTGTATGGATAGGTGAATGGGTGATGCAAAGAGAGCACTGCGAAATCATTCCCGCCTCGTGCGCATAAGTGATGGAGGGGGCGATGTTACGTATATCGTTCAGTCCGCAGAAAGTACGCGTGATGTCCGTACCCTGCGCTTTCTTTACTTTATAAAACAACTTGCGCACATCGGCGGGCACAGGGCTCATGCGCAAACCGTTCAGCGCACGGTCCAACATATGTGTCTGGATGCCGGCTTCGTGGAAAGGTTTCGTCCACTCGCGCACAGCCTTATTGGGATTCTCGCCGAACAAAAGATTTACCTGTTCAAAACCGCCGCCATTCGTTTCTACACGGGCAAAACATCCCATCTCGATAATGGCGGGAGCTACCTTTACCAGTTGGTCTACACGGGGAACATACTTTCCGGCGCTTTGCCACATATCCCTGAATACCAAACTGAACTTAATTTCTTTTTTCATACTAAATTATTCCTGTGTGTGTTTATATAAGATTAGTTATTTCAGATTTTCTCTACTTTCGCTACCTTGCCCTTGCCTTGCGTCACCACCGTAACAGCCGCGTTGATGGCCGCCATGATATTGCCGGGAATAGCCGCGGGAGCATTTGCCGCCTGTTTGGCAGGAGCAACCTCTTCGGGAGCATATTTATTCACAAGAGCGATGAGGAGTTTACCTAAGTAGATAACAATCAGCAGGATGGCAAAAACCGTTGCCATACCTACTACCATTAGCAGGAGCGCTAAATTCAAGTTTTCCATATTATAAATTATTAGTTATTCTATCGGAATTGCAAAAATTCGTCCGAAATTAGCGATAATTCGTTAAAGAATAGTGTGATATAATTATAAATAATGCTAAAACAGAAATTCCCGTGCCGTCCGGAAGGACAACACGGGAACTCATTTATCAATACTGCGATATCGGTACAGAATCCTGTCCGGATACGATAAAGATTATCCTAACGGATTTTCTTCTTCACCGCCGCCCGTATCATCTCCATTGCCGCCATTGCCGGAAGCTGAAGTTTTGCCCCACTCTTTCCAAACGACCTTAGTATTAACCATACTACGAGTTATTACTTGACTGCCACTATTACGCTCCACCTCGGGGAGAAAACGAACACGTACCCCATTAATCAACGAAGCGCTCACTTCCTCAGCAGTTTGTACTCCTTTCTTTGTGGAAGAAGCCGTATAATAGAAAGTACCCACACCATCTATTTTCACCGTACGTCCTTGCCCCATAAAGCCGCTCAGCACTCGTCCCAAGTTCTCCATCACTGCGAACGTGTCACCACGGGTTACAGTAGAGATAGCGGATAATTCATCCGCCACTTCGCGAGTAGTCACCGCCTTGCCCCATGTTACTGATTGAGGATACCACAAATTGTTTACTTTCTTCTGAATTCTTCTAAAAAATGCCATAATCGTAATGTTTTAAATGATTAATTAATAATGTATTTCTGTTTTCTCTTATCTCACTTAAGAAAGCGGCTGTTTCATCGTGAGGCCTCAACGACTAAGCCATTCGCTTTCTCAAATTCGATGTTGCAAAGTTAGGGTGAGATACAAGGGAAAACAAGAAAATGGTATCTACAACCAAATTTAATAAATTATTCATAATCAATATATTATAAAACCAACATCTCTACGAGGAGAAAAGGAATATAAAGCTGGAATAAGAAGAATAGGGTGGTAATCTCTACAAGTATTCCTCATAAACATCTGATAACAAGGACACCTATATCGTCCGGTCACTACAATGCAGTTATCATGGGCTATCCTTTACAGTATGACATCATTTACATTTTAATTTTGCAATCGAGAACTTTCGCATTACTGTCACAAACTCATCAGGTAGTCTTTTTTGAATACCGCCCGCATAATGGTGATTGCTTCCGGTGACATGTCCGATGTCAGCAGGAATTTGAAAATCGGCATACTGACACCGAACAAAATGTTTGCCGACAATATTAAAATGTGTCCTTTCATTCTCTCTGTTTACCAGACGTTGTGATGTATTCTGTCTCCAATGTTGATCTCTTTCTGCTTGCAGATATGCGCATTTTCGGCAGGATAACCGATTGCGAGAAAACAAGTGAATTCGTATCCTTCAGGGGCATGGATGGCTTGCTTTACGTATTCCGGTTCGTTACCGATGGGGATGCGGAACGCGCATGCCAGCCCTTCCGCCGTCGCCGCCAGCAGAATGTTCTCAACTGCTGCCCATGCGGAAGCGAAATAGTTCAGCGAACTCTGATCCACCGGATGGCACAGAGGGGCATTCATTTGCCGGAAAAACGGCAGGACGAGGCAGTCGCTTTCGATAAGCATCCGTTGCTGTTTGGGCAGGGCACTGACGAACATAGCGTGTTCGTCTTTGTCCATTACACCTGCTGCAACTTCGAGCGCGGTCTGCTGAATATTTTTGGTGTTTTCCGCCACAGGTGAGACGATGCGTGAAATGTTTTCATGTCCGCGCACCACAATAAACTCGAACTGGCGTAAGTGGTCGTTTGTCGGTGCTTTGAAAGCGGCTGACAGAATCTTGTCCAATACTTCGTCCGATACTTTTCGATTGGAAAAATCACGGATGGTTCTTCTTTTCTCTAATACTTCATAGAAATCCATAACAATACGCTTTTAAATTATATTTCTTGTTGTCGATTGCAAAGTTACGGTTCTTTATTGTTTTGTATTTGTATTATCATTTCTTATATTTGTCGTATATTTACATTGAAACAAATTTGAGCTTTACTTTTATGGAAGATACCGCCATTCCTTATGAATTACCCGAAGTGGAGAATCACTCGTTTTTCTTTATCGACCAGCGAGTGGAAACAAGCATTGAAGCAAAATTGCACCGACACGATGCGTGGGAGTTGTATTACGTCGTTCACGGGTACGGTAACCGAATGGCAGGCGATACGTTGCAGCCCTTTGCAGCAGGCGACGTAGCTTTGATTCCTCCGTCCATGCTTCATCGTTGGGAGTATGCGCCCGATTCAGCAGATACGGATGGTTGCGTCCGTTATTTGATGGTGGCTTTCAGCCATTCGTTGGTGGAGCGGTGCATGGAGGTGTTTCCCGAATTGAGGAATAGATTGGCGGGATTAATATTTCCGACCGATGCGTTGAAGTTCGGAACGGAAAGCTCACGAGCTATTCGTAAGATATTGACCGAAATGAACGGTATGGACGAGTTAGGACGCTTGAGTGCGATGTTCCGCCTGCTGCCTGTCATCTTTACTTCGTCAGATCATACCTTTGCCGGAAAGCCGATGCGTATCGAACGGGACGTGCGGCGGATGCAGCAAATTTGCGTCTATGTCATGACACATTACGTCCATTCTATTGCTTTGGATGATATTGCAGCAGAAATGGGAATGAACCGTTCGGCATTCTGTTCTTACTTCAAACGATGCAAAGGGATGACCTTCTCGCAGTTCGTCACCCAGTATCGTCTGAATACCGCTTGTGAACTACTGAAACATTCGCAAAAAGGGGTATCCGAGATTTGCTATACGGTTGGTTTTAACGACCTGCCTCATTTCGTGCGGGTGTTCACGAATGCAATGGGGATGTCGCCGTCCAAGTATAGGAAGCACCTACGCTAAACGTAGGCGTCAGCCATCTTATTCTTAACCATCACGCGATTTGAAAATTCCTAAGTTTCAACCACGATTAAAGAATAATAGCAAACACTAATATTTTTCCACAAAGCAGCTACTGCTTCCTCAAAAAAACAAAGTTATAGCATTATCATTTCTTTGAAAAGTCCCCAATACGCTTTTATAATTATAATCATTTTTCATCAACAACATCTTCCTCTTACAAAAGCAATAAAACATTCAACTCATCCCTCTTCAAAACACTTTCTGAAGTGGGGGTATCTCAGTATACGACTAAGGTACCCAAAGTATACGACTGAGACTACCTAAGTATACGACAGAGATACCCTCGGCATAAAACCCAGATTATATTAGTAGTAAAACAGATTTGGAAACAGAGAGGAATCACCTGCTTTTTGTCCTAATAAATCAACTTCAAGAATCTTTGGCTATATTTCTAATAAATGAAATGTAAGAAACAAAGACGTTCTATCCGCACACCACCGCATCCACCGTCTCCCCGTTTTTGAACAAAGATTCATCCGCCTGTATCAGCCGCTTTTTCAAGCGGAACTTCTGCTGAGAGACAGAAGCGGGAGAGACAGCCGTAAGCGTTGCTATCTGTGTGTTCGTAAAGCGCAGGCGAATCAGCAGGCAAAGCTGAAGGTCGGCAGGCGTGAGCTGGGGAAAGCGGGAAGTGAGGCGTTCGGAAATACCTGTATACGCTTTGTCTGTCAGTTGCCGCAGATGTTCCCAGTGGGCTTCCGTCAGAAACTTGGGATGAGCGCGCAACCGCTCCACCACCTCGTCACGGTCTATCAATGCGGCGGTGAGCGCTTGTACCTGTCCGTCCAGTTTACGGGCACGTTCACCCTCTTTTTGCAGCAGTTCCAGCTCATAAGGGACAGGATGGTCTTCGTACTCTCTGAGACGTCCGCGAAGCACTCCGTTCTCCTCGTGCAACCGGCCGCCCCGGGTCATAAGATTCACCAACGAGCGTTGTACTTCTTCGCGTTCGTCATCTTCCAGTGACATCTCTTTGAGGCATTCTTCCAGTTCGGCACGCTCACATTCGTTGTCATGCAGGTGGCGTTCATTCTCGCTCAAGTTGATGAGGTAACGGCGGTGCTTGCGCTCGTTCGTGAATTTTATGTCCCGTATGGAAAGCCAGACATTCAAGCCCAGCATCAATGCGCCGAACACTCCCCAAAGAGTATGCTTCCACCCCGTGGCCGGCATCAGACGAAGAGGTTTTCCTGCGGACTGTTCTTTTACACGGGCGTATTCGCGATGCAGGCCGGAAAGCAGACGAACGGTACGGGCACTGTCGGCGACACCGGACTGTACCAACGAATCGGCATGGGCAAGGGAGTGTTCATACTCCAACATATCCTTATCGGCGGGAGCGGAACAGGCCGTTATCCCCCAAAGGAGAAATAACGGCAGAATAAAATCAAGGCAGGACTTCATGCGCATATAATAGTAATGGGTAAATGAGTAAAGTATAAGACAAAAAACACGGATTACACGAATCCGGCGATTCAAGTCAATCAAGAGCCGCGTAAATTCGTATAATCCGTGCCTCAAAATAAGTTTCGGTTTCCTGTTATCAGAACTCGCTCGTAAAGTGGAACTTTATGTTTTTGAAGTCCATTTGCGCCATTTGCAATACATAGCCGCTGTCTGCCAGAAACACATCCCTGCCCTCGCGGTCTTTCGCCATATACTGGTACTTGCGTTTCTTGAAGGATTCCAGTTCGGCGGGGTCGTCGCTTTCAATCCAGCAAGCCTTGTAGAGGCTCAACGGCTCCCAACGGCACTTGGCGCTGTACTCATTTTCCAGACGGTATTGGATAACCTCGAACTGCAACTGTCCTACCGTACCGATAATCTTGCGTCCGTTGAACTGGTTGACAAACAACTGCGCCACACCTTCGTCCATCAACTGGTCGATACCTTTGGCAAGCTGTTTCTGCTTCATCGGGTCGGCATTCTCAATGTACTTGAACATCT
>ERZ780157.234-NODE-234-length-79829-cov-10.858312_pt1 | contig 79829 bp, 77 predicted proteins | sample MGYA00511169_ERZ780157 | MGnify/ENA primary metagenome ERZ780157 (study PRJEB29588, sample SAMEA1965149) | human gut metagenome | biome: human gut; feature: human-associated habitat; material: faeces | place: Denmark | collected 2008/2010 ...
GGGCACTGAAAAGTGCCCTTTCGAAGGGGGATGCCCTAAATTGAGTGCTTACCAAAAAAAGCGCTTGACTTAAAAAATGTGGCCTCAATCGTTGCTTTTATGGATTTTATTTTCTACTTTCGCAGATGTTATGCTTAGAGTAACTGATAATTAATCTTAAGTTTTACAATTTAGATGAAGAAGTATAATTTTAATGCAGGTCCATCCATGTTGCCGCGTGAAGTAATAGAGGCAACAGCAGATGCATGCTTGGATTTTGAGGGTAGCGGTCTTTCCCTGATGGAAATTAGCCATAGGGCAAAGAACTTCCAGCCTGTAGTAGACAAGGCTGTAGAATTGGTAAAAGAATTACTCGACCTACCGGCCGGTTATTCGGTTGTTTTTCTGGCAGGAGGTGCCAGTACGGAATTCTGTCGTGTTCCCTATAACTTTTTGGAGAAGAAGGCAGCTTATTTGAATACAGGTACATGGGCCAAGAAGGCTATGAAAGAAGCAAAGTTGTTCGGTGAAGTGGTTGAAGTTGCTTCTTCGGCCGAAGACAACTATACCTATATTCCGAAAAACTTTACGATACCGGCTGATGCAGATTATCTGCATATTACGACAAACAATACGATTTTCGGAACGGAAATGCGTTATGATTTGGACAGTCCTGTTCCTTTGATTGCCGATATGTCGTCAGATATATTCTCCCGTCCGGTAGATGTGAGCAAATATAATTGTATTTACGCCGGAGCACAGAAAAACGTATCTATGGCCGGAGTGAATATCGTTATCGTAAAGGACGAAGCTTTGAATAAAGTAAGCCGCCAGATTCCCACAATGCTGGATTACATGACCCATGTGAAAAACGGTTCCATGTTCAATACGCCTCCGGTTGTACCCATCTACTGTGCCATGAAGAATTTGGAATGGGTGAAGAAAAACGGCGGAGTAGAGGCTATGGCTCAGCGTGCAAAAGAGCGTGCAGACATGTTGTATACCGAAATTGAACGTAACAAGTTGTTCCGTGGAACGGCAAAGGCGGAAGACCGTTCATATATGAATATTTGTTTTGTGATGAACGACGAATACAAAGAATTGGAAGCCGATTTCTTGCAGTTTGCTACAGAACGCGGCATGGTGGGCATAAAAGGCCACCGCAGCGTAGGCGGTTTCCGTGCTTCATGCTACAACGCACAAACGATAGAGGGTGTGCAGGCATTGATACAAAGCATGAAGGACTTTGAAGCTCAACATTAAAAGGCTATAAAGACAGGCACGCCTTACACAAAGGTGTGCCTGTTTGTTTATGGGATGTATTTAAATAAAATAACTATGGCTAAAATATTGATTGCTACAGAAAAACCGTTTGCAAAAGTTGCAGTGGACGGTATCAAAGAGGTTGCGGAGACAGCCGGATTGGAAGTCGTTTTATTGGAGAAATATACGGAAAAGGCACAACTTCTGGCGGCAGTGGCCGACGTGGAAGCCATGATAATCCGCAGTGACAAGATAGATAATGAAGTTTTTGATGCGGCAAAGAACTTAAAGATCGTTGTCCGCGCCGGAGCCGGTTACGATAACGTAGATTTGGCGGCTGCCACCGCACACGGGGTGGTGGTGATGAACACTCCCGGTCAGAATTCCAATGCCGTAGCCGAACTGGTGTTCGGTATGTTGGTATTCGCCGTACGTAACTTTTATAATGGAAAGGCCGGTACGGAGTTGAAAGGAAAGAAATTAGGAATCTTGGCATACGGTAATGTCGGTCGTCGCGTAGCGCATATCGCAAAAGGCTTCGACATGGATGTTTATGCATACGACGCATATTGCCCTGCGGCGGCTATAGAATCCGATGGGGTGAAGGCAGTCTCTTCGCAAGATGAATTGTTTGAAAAGTGCGAAGTGGTTTCCTTGCATATCCCGGCTACGGCGGAGACGCGTCAAAGCATCAATTATGCCTTGGTCGGCAAGATGCCCAAGGGAGGAGTGTTGGTCAATACGGCTCGGAAAGAGGTCATTAATGAACCGGAATTGCTGAAATTGATGCAGGAGCGTACAGACCTGAAGTATGTCACGGACATCATGCCGGAAGCGGATGCGGATTTCCGTATATTGGAAGGCCGTTATTTCTCTACACCCAAAAAGATGGGTGCACAAACAGCCGAGGCCAATATCAATGCCGGAGTGGCTGCGGCGCATCAGATTGCCGCATTCTTCAAGGACGGATGTACGAAATATCAGGTAAATAAATAATCATAGGGGCTATGGCTTGGGTTAAACCGTTTAAGGGGCTTCGTCCGCCTAAGGATTTGGTGGAACGGGTAGAGTGTCGTCCGTACGACGTGCTCAGTTCGGAAGAAGCCCGTATAGAGGCAGGCGACAACGAGATGTCGCTCTATCATGTGATCCGTCCGGAGATAGATTTTCCGGAGGGAACGGATGAATACGCTTCATGTGTGTATGAAAAGGGGGCAGAGAATTTTGCCAAGTTTCAGCGTAACGGCTGGTTGGTGGAAGACGCTAAGCCCATGTATTATATTTACGCACAGACCATGAACGGGCGAACACAGCACGGCATCGTGTTGGGAGCTTCGGTCAAGGACTATATGGACGGGATAATCAAAAAGCATGAACTGACGCGGCACGAAAAGGAAGAAGACCGTATGAAGCATATCCGTATTACGGATGCGAACATAGAACCGGTCTTTCTGGCTTATCCCGATAATGCCGCGTTGGCTTCTTTGATAGACCGATATGCAAGGCGTGAGCCGGAATATGATTTCGTGGCCCCGATCGACGGTTTCCGCCATCGGTTCTGGCTTGTGGACAATGAAGCGGATATTGATGCGATTACGAAAGAATTTGCAGCCATTCCCGCATTGTACATAGCAGACGGCCATCATCGCACGGCTGCGGCAGCTTTGGTGGGACAAGAGAAAGCTTTAGCCCATGGAGGGACGCACCCCGAGGCGGAATATAATTATTTTATGGCCGTGTGCTTCCCGGCAAGCGAACTGACTATCTTGGATTATAACCGCGTGGTGAAAGACCTGGGGTGCTATACCTCAGATGAGTTCTTGCAGGCTTTGGAGAAGGATTTCGAAGTGACTTGCATGGGCGGTTCGGCGTACAAACCTGCGCAGCCGCATGAGTTTTCGCTTTATCTGGATGAAAAATGGTACAGGTTGCGTGTACTTCCGGGACGTTTTGATGAAAACGATCCGATAGACGTGCTCGACGTGACTGTCAGTAGTCGGCTTATCTTGGATGAGCTTTTGGGCATTAAGGATTTACGTCGGGATAAGCGGATTGACTTCGTAGGAGGACTGCGTGGTTTGGATGAACTGAAAAGGCGTTGCGACAGTGGTGAGATGAAAATGGCGTTAGCACTGTATCCAGTGTCCATGCAGCAAATCATGGATATAGCGGATTGCGGGAAAATCATGCCCCCAAAAGCTACTTGGTTCGAGCCGAAATTACGCAGCGGACTGGTGATTCATAAACTTTCATAAGGAAAAAATAATTATCTTTGCAACTCCGGTTGCCGGTGGAACCCGGCGGCCGGAGTTTTTTGAATAGGAAGGATATGGAAGGAAATGACGTATATAAGACGATAACAGCAGCGGCGGAAGGAGAATATAGCGAGAAGCGGAGCAAGTTCCTGGCTTTCATTCATCCTGTGCATACGGTAGACGAAGTGAAAGAGCAAGTGGAGTTCTATCAAAAGAAGTATTACGATGCGCGCCATTGTTGCTATGCCTATATGCTGGGACACGAACGGAAGGATTTCCGTGCCAATGACAACGGAGAGCCCTCCGGCACAGCGGGCAAGCCGATTCTGGGACAGATTAATTCTTATGGACTGACGGATGTTTTGATTGTCGTCATTCGTTATTTCGGTGGAATCAAGTTAGGGACGAGCGGTCTGATACAAGCCTATAAGGCGGCGGCTATCGAGGCTATACAGGCGGCCCGGATTATAGAAAAAACGGTGGACGAGGAAATCACGTTTTTCTTTGAGTATCCTTTCATGAACTCCGTCATGCGCATTGTCAAGGAGGAAGAGCCGTTTATTGTCCGTCAAGGGTATGAACACGATTGCAGCATGACGCTGCGCATCCGGAAAGGGAGTATGCCACGCCTTAAATCGAGACTGGAGAAAGTGGAGACATTGAGGTTTGAAGACGACGGAGAGTAGAAGAGGGAAGGTGTCAGATGGAATAAAAAGAAACGGTGTGTTTCGCCAGAAGAGGGGGAATACACCGTTTCTTTTTTTGATATGGGGGCAGGCTTACAGATTATTGCATTCATCCACCCATGCCGTAGCCGACGCGTCGCTGGGCATTCGCCAATCTCCACGAGGACTCAGGCTACAGCTTCCCACCTTAGGACCATCGGGCAGGCAGGAACGCTTAAACTGTTGCGAGAAGAAACGACGGAAAAACGTTGTCAGCCATTTCTTTATCGTTTCGTCAGTGTACTTTCCAGCGAAAGCATATTGGGCCAGATAGAATATTTTGGACGGGCGGAAGCCGAAACGCAAGGTATAATATAGGAAAAAGTCATGCAGTTCGTAAGGACCGACCAAGTCTTCTGTTTTCTGGCTGATGTTGCCATCTTCGTCTGCCGGTATCAGTTCGGGGCTAATCGGTGTGTCCACGATATCCAACAAGGTAGCTTGGGATGGTTCGTCGATAATGCTGTCGGCCACCCATTTGACCAAATGTTTCACCAGCGTCTTGGGGATAGAGGAGTTGACGCCATACATGCTCATGTGGTCGCCGTTGTACGTGGCCCATCCCAAAGCCAGCTCCGACAAGTCGCCGGTTCCCACTACCATGCCATTCATCTGGTTAGCCACATCCATCAGAATCTGCGTACGTTCGCGTGCCTGTGCGTTTTCATACGTCACATTATGGTTGGCCATGTCGAAATTCAAGTCCTCGAAATGTTGTATGCAGGCCTTTTTGATGCTGATTTCTCGCAGGGTTACCCCCAGACTTTTCATAAGGTTGACGGCATTGGTGTAAGTACGGTTGGTGGTTCCGAAGCCGGGCATGGTCACGCCGACGATGCCTTTGCGCGAGAGTCCCAATTTGTCGAACGTTTTGGTGCAGACCAATAAGGCAAGGGTGGAATCCAGTCCGCCGGAAATCCCGATGACTACGGTCTGGGTTTGTGTATGTACCAATCTTTTGGCCAGCCCTGCTATCTGTATGGCAAAGATTTCCTCGCACCGTTCGTTCAGTGCCTTTCCTGCCGGAACAAAAGGCATCGGATTGACTTTACGGCTTAATTCAATGTTTTTGGAAGCAAACAGTTCGGTGTCTATCTGTATGACGTCGTGCGATTTCAACCGGGCTACAGAAGCGCTGAATGTGGTGTTCACACGCCTTTCCGCACGCAGGCATTCTACGTCTATTTCGCTGTAAACCAGTTGTTCTTTAAAAGAGAAACGTTCGTTTTCCGCCAACAGCACTCCATTTTCGTAGATAAGTGCCTTACCGGCAAAAACAACATCCTGTGTGCTTTCGCCGAATCCTGCCCCCGAGAATACATAACCGGCGAGGCATCTTGCACTTTGTTGTGCCAACAAGGCTTTGAGATAGTCCTGTTTGCCTACGCCTTCGTTGTCTGCACTGAGGTTGAAAATGATTTCAGCTCCCTGGAGTACCAATTCGGAACTGGGGGGAATGGGAGCCCATACGTCTTCGCAGATTTCCACTCCGAAACAGCAAGAGGGAGTATTGAAGACCAGGTGGCGGCTCAGCGGCACCATTTGTCCGCAAATCAATACATTGCTGTTTCCGTGCACATCGCCGGATGTGAACCAACGTTGTTCATAGAATTCCTTATAGTTGGGCAGATAAGTTTTGGGGATAAGCCCTAAAATCTTCCCTTTTTGTATCACTGCCGCACAATTCAGCAGCGTACCGTGGTAAGAGACAGGCAGTCCTATGATAGAGATGATGTCTAATGAGCGGGTGAAGTCGAGGATGCTGATAAGGCACATTTCCGCCTCGTCAAGCAGCAGTTGTTGGGCAAATAAATCGCCGCAAGTGTAAGCCGTGATGCTGAGTTCCGGAAAACAAATGATTTCTACGCCTTTACCTTCCGCCTGAATAATCAAACTTTCAATTTGTTGCGCGTTGTATTTGCAATCTCCTACTTTTACGCCGGGGATGGCTGTGGCAATTCTGACAAATCCGTAATTCATGTTGCTATGTTTGATATTTGTGGGGCAAAGATAATATAAAGGTATCAATAAAAGCAAAAAAAACTGTTATTTATCAAAAAAACACAGAAAGGCTTGCACGGGAACGGAACTTACACTAAATTTGCATTGTAAACATTACAAATTTATATTGGACATGGTCAACAAAGAGGCTTTGGATACATTGCAGAATTACGGGATTCACCCTTCCGTACAGCGCATAGCAATTATGGATTATTTGCTTAAAAATCATACGCACCCCACAGTGGATGAGGTGTATGTGGCTTTGTGTAAAGTGATACCTACGTTGTCTAAGACAACCGTGTACAACACCTTACGGCTTTTTTCCGAGCATGGAGCTGCTTTGATGTTGACCATTGATGAGAAGAAAGTTTGTTTTGACGGGGTGGTCGTTCCCCATGCACATTTTATGTGTAAACGATGCGGAAAATTATTCGATGTGGCTCTTCCGGAAAGTTTGAAAGATTTCTTGCCTAAGGGTTCGGACTTTAAGGTGGATGAAGCGCATGTCTATTATAAAGGTATATGCAAAGCCTGTGCGATGGAGGCGTGAGCCTGAAAGGTACGGGCAGAGAAATAAAGTATAAACGAATGTGTAATTTAAATTAAAAACGAAAGAAAATGAAAAAGAAATTTGTATGTACGGTATGTGGTTACATTCATGAAGGCGAAGAAGCTCCGGCACAGTGCCCGCAGTGCAAGGCTCCGGCTTCAAAGTTCAAGGAATTGGTAGATACGGAATTGACTTTCGTGACCGAACATGTCATCGGCATTGCCAAGGACGTTGACCCTGAAATCAAGAAAGGTTTGCAGGCTAACTTTGAAGGCGAATGCACAGAAGTGGGTATGTACTTGGCCATGAGCCGTCAGGCTGACCGCGAAGGCTATCCTGAAATTGCGGAAGCTTTCAAGCGTTATGCTTTTGAAGAGGCCGACCATGCTTCTCGTTTCTGCGAATTGTTGGGCGACATGGTTTGGGACACGAAGACGAACCTGAAAAAGCGTATGGAGGCTGAAAGCGGTGCTTGCTCCGGCAAGATGGATTTGGCCAAGATGGCCAAGCAGCAGGATTTGGACGCAATTCACGACACTGTGCATGAAATGGCGAAGGATGAAGCTCGTCACGGCCGTGGTTTCGCCGGTCTGTACAACCGTTACTTCGGCGACAAGTAATTATCTCGTATGGTGTATTAGTCCGGATGTCGTAGCATATCCGGCAGGAAAATCCCGTGAAGTTGAATATCTGGCTTCACGGGATTTGTATTGAATGCCCCGCCTGTCGTTTGAGTATGACATGGGAGGATATAGCGTGTGGCTGTTCTTTCGGATATATCGGTAAGTTTGACAAAAAAGGCTTGCATGAAAGCGATTTATCATCTTGCGGCAAACGGAAAATCGTTTGCAGGAGAATGAAAAATCAATCTCAGGCGAATGATTTTTCATTTGGCGCATATTTTTACGCTGTATTCAAGAGCTTGAAAAAGAGGAATATAGAAAAATGGAGAGGCTTTTTTCTCAGCAGGAAAAATCTTTGACGCGAGGGGAGGGGAGAGAATGGGAATGATGAAAAAACGACAGGCGGCTTATTCGTAGTCTTTCAGTCGTTTGGGATTTTTCGGGAACCAGCCTTTCAGTACCCGTTTGCGTTGGTCGAACACTTCGAGTATCCCCCAAAAGGAAGAGAACGATATGACACCGAAAATAATACTCAGGTACACGTTTTCCACATAAAGGGACAAACCGGCACATAGGATTCCCGTCACGAGGAAAGCCCACCAGCATCGGGTTCCGAAATAGTATTCGCCCTTGATGACTAAAGGATGGAACAGGCCGATAATCAGGAAGGTGGCCAAGCCGATAAGTATGCCTACGTAGTTCATTGCGTTTGCGTGTATTTAGTTTGTAGGATGCAAAGTTAAGATTTTATTTCTATATAGCAAGTGTTGCATGAGGCCTCGCACGAATAAATAGAGGAGAAAAGCCAGCCAGAGTGCGTGGTTTTGCCATATAGGAAAGAGGCTGAGATAGACGCTGAAAAAAGTCAGGGTGGCGCCCAACATGGACAGGAGCATATAGCGTGTGGCCGTGAGTCCGATGAAAACACCGTCCCAAATGAATGCCGAGAGACCTGCAAAGGGGATGAGGACAGCCCAAGGCAGGTAGTCGGAAGCTGTGGCGACGACAGAGGCCTCGTCGGTGAGCAGGTTCATGAGAGCCTTTCCGCCGGCCATATAGAATAAGGTGAAGATCAGTGCCACGCCGCTTCCCCAAAGAAACAGGTTACGGATGACTTTTTTCAGAGCCTGATAATCTCCCGCACCGGCACATTTACCCGAGAGGGCTTCTCCGGCAAAGGCGAAACCGTCCATGAAATAAGAATAGAGGGTGAAGTATTGCATCAGCAAGGCATTGGCCGCTAAGATATATTCCCCTTGACGGGAACCGGCGGAGGTGAAATAGAGAGTGACGCACACGAGGCAAAGGGTGCGCAGGAAAATGTCGCGGTTGACACTGAAGAAACGGCGAATGGCGTTTTTCCGGAATACGGAAGAGGGGACGAATGTATAAGGAAGGCCGAGCCTACGGTGCATGCGGTGGCAATAATATAGGGAAAGCGTTAGTCCGCAATATTGGGCGATGACCGTTCCCAAAGCCACTCCGGCCACGTCCATGTGCCATACGAAGACGAAAAACAGGCTGGCCGCTATGTTGACGAGGTTTTGGACGATGGCCACGTAGAGCGGGTATTTTGCATTTTGCAATCCGATGAACCATCCGGTCAGACTGTAAAGCCCAAGCACGGCTGGGGCGCCCCATACGCAGATTCTAAAATATACCGAAGCAAAATCCGCCACAGCTTCCGTGGGCGACATGACGGACAGGGCCAGATGAAGTAACGGACCTTGCAGGAGGAGTATGAGGATGGCTATGCCCGTGGAAGTAGCCAAGGAACGATAAAGCAACAGTTGGATTTCTTGTTTATTGTCGGCACCGTAGGCTTGTGAAGTCATCCCGCTGGTTCCCATCCGCAGGAATGCAAAAATCCAATAGATCATATTGAATATCGTACTGCCGATGGCTATGGCACCGATATATGAAGCGGCACCGAGATGTCCCGCAATGGTCAGGTCTATCAGCCCGAGCAGGGGAACGGTGATATTGGAAAGGATGGACGGGAGAGCGATGTGCAGTATCTCTTTGTGGTATGACTTATTCATGACGGTCATTTGTTGGCTGAATAAAAATAAAGGCACTGTTAACTCGCTGAAAGCTTGTTTTACAGTGCCTTTTCTGATGGTCGGGGTAGCGGGATTCGAACCCACGACCCCCTGCTCCCAAAGCAGGTGCGCTAACCGGACTGCGCTACACCCCGAGACTTGAGAGAATGTGATTTCTCAAAAGCGATGCAAAGGTACGTCTTTTAGACGACATATCCAAACTAAATACAAAAAAAGTGGCATGCCTCTCAAAAGAAGCATGCCATTTTCTGATAAATGCCAGACTAACGGTTTAGAATTTGAAAGGCTGGCTCTTTACATAGATTTTGTAGCCTTTGATACTTTCGGGTGCTCCCTGTTCTACGCGGGGAAGATATTGGAAACCGCCTAATGTCTGCTCTGCGCCCAAATCCAATACGATGTAATGGGGGAACTTCACGTCTTTATTGGTACTCCAATACGTAGACTCCTGAAGGTCGAAAATCTTATCGGCCGTTTTGTTGCCCGAAGAGATGTCCTCGTCGTCGGCGTATGCCACTGTCCATGGCTCGCGGCTGATGCGCTGACCTTTGTCATCGAGCATGTACCATTCCGCGATACAAGCATATTCGCGGTTGTTATGGGAATTCAAGGCTTCGATGCACACGTAACGTCCCGTTACGGGCTGGTCAAACCGGATTTCCTGCCAACCGTTGCCCGGGGCAAACTCACCGGCCTTGCAAGGCGTTTCGCCTGCCAAATTCAGAGTTTGTCCTTCCTTGCGGTGCGTATTCGGCGCATCGACGTTCAGTTTGTCGATGATAGGTTTGGACAGACCTTCGACCACGGTTTCCTGCGGACCTACAATGTCTTGTACGATAATCTCGTTCTCGCCCTTCTTCAACCAGCATCCGGGCATGTATAGCGTCTGTTGCGGACCGATTTTCCAGAAGCGTCCGATGGCGTGTCCGTTTACGTACACTTGTCCTTTGCCCCATGTTTCCAAATTCAGGAACGTGTCGCCGGTCTTTTTCAGGTTGAAAGTCGCACGGTAGCATCCCGGTACTTTCTGGTCTTTCAGCGGAACATATTTCATGTCCTTCTGCACCTGATAGCTGTCGCTGAGGGTGTAAATCTGCCAGTTCTTCAAGTTGACGGTCACCTGGCTGCCGGTATTCATGGTATAGCTCAATTCCACTTTCTCCGTGATGCCCTTGAAGTCCTTGATGGCACGGCCGAAGTTGATTCGTCCCATGGCTTCCACAAGGATATCCAGTTGGTCTCCTTCCTTCATGGCCGGCAGCAACATGGTCTTTTCGTGGTTGCGACGGTCGATGGAACCGATCAGTTTCCCGTTGATAAAGACTTGCGCGAAGTCGTGCGCATCCGTTATGGTCAGCACACTTTGGGTAGGCACTGCCGGGGTTTTGGTACGGTAAAGAATGGAACCCCATCCTTGGTTGAGCGCTTCCATCGTCTGAATGTCCATCGACGCATGAGGGGCGGGGAGGTTCTCAAACAAGGGAGCCACTTCCGTAAACTGTATTTTGGGAACATTGATTACAGGGATTTCTTTGGGGATGGAGGGTAACTTTTTGTCGCTATACCCGGCCAGCATCTCGCGCAATTCCATGTATTTAGGAGTGACTTGTCCGGCCTCGTTGATAGGAGCATCGTAATCGTACGAAGTCACGTCGGGCGAGAATCCGGGACTGTTGGCACCGGCCCAGTGCCCCCAACTGGTACCTCCGTGCGTCATGTAGAGCGAGAAAGAAATGCCTTTGTCCAACATTTCCTTCAGTCCGCCGACCATTTCCTTGCTGCCGCGCGTTTCATGACGCCCGCCCCATTTGTCGAACCATCCGCTCCAGAACTCGGAACACATTTGGGGAGATTCGGGACGCAACTCGCCCAACTTCTTGAATTCGTTTTCGATATTGGCGCCGGTACCGAAGTTCATGGTCCATACCAAATCGTCCAGTCCGTTTTTGGTAAAGTTGGAACTCCAGTCACATTGGAATAAAGTTACTTTGTCGAAACCGGAATCGCGGATGATGTCGCGGATGGCCGAAACATACGGTTTGTCCTCGCCGTACGAGCCGTATTCGTTTTCCACTTGCACCATGATAATCGGTCCGCCTTTTTCAATGGTCAAGTCTCCGATCTGCTCTCCCAGTTTCTGGGCGAAGATACGGTAACGTTCCATGAAGTACGGGTCTTGTTCTCTCAGACGGATGTCTTTCTTCTTCAACAACCACCACGGCAGACCGCCCATTTCCCATTCGGCGCATACGTACGGGCCGGGGCGCACGATGACATAGAGGCCGTTTTCTTGTGCCAATCGGATAAATTCCGCTACGTCGTTATTGCCCGTGAAGTCGAACTTGCCTTCTTCCTGTTCGTGTATGTTCCAAAAGACATACAGGCAAAGCGTGTTCATTCCCAAAGCTTTGCACATCTTGATGCGCTGCTCCCAATAGGGACGCGGGATGCGGGGATAATGCACTTCGGCGGCCTTGATGATGAAAGGCTTGCCGTTAAGGAGGAATGTTTTGTTTCCTACTCCGAAAGTTTCGGTTTTGGCCGCGGCTTCTGTCGGAGTGAAAAGGAACAATCCGGCCGTGAGCAAGGATGCTTTAAGCACGTGGCTGATACTTCTGTTTAAATTCATCATAGAAATCAGTTATTAATGATATGGTTTCTCATATTTTGCGGGTTCAAAAATACGACACTTATTTCTTATATACAAGTTTTTGAAGAAAAAGGATAAAATAAGAACGAAAACTTTTATCTAACGTTGAATTCCTCATAAAAAAAAGATAACTTTGCACGTTGAATCTTAATATAAGCAAACAGATATGTTCAGGACAAATACTTGTGGTGAGCTGAGACTTGCGGATGCCGGAAAGACCGTGACGCTGGCCGGGTGGGTGCAGCGTGTGCGCAAGATGGGAGGCATGACTTTCGTCGACTTGCGTGACCGGTATGGCATTACACAATTAGTTTTTAATGAAGAAGTGAATGACGCGCTTTGTGCCCGGGCTAATAAGTTGGGGCGTGAAGATGTGATTCAGATAAAGGGCGAAGTGAACGAGCGTGAGAGTAAGAATAAGAATTTGCCGACAGGGGAGATTGAAATCATCGTGTCGGAACTGACTGTGCTCAATGCTTCCGCCACTCCTCCTTTCACGATCGAAGACAATACGGACGGAGGGGATGATATCCGTATGAAATACCGCTATTTGGATTTGCGCCGTGCTTGCGTGCGGAAAAATCTGGAACTCCGCCATCAGATGACGATGGAGGTTCGCCGTTATCTGGACAGCAAAGGTTTTTTGGAAATAGAAACACCGATGCTGATCGGGTCTACTCCTGAAGGTGCCCGTGACTTTGTGGTGCCTTCCCGCATGAATCCGGGACAGTTTTATGCGTTGCCGCAAAGTCCGCAGACTCTGAAACAACTTTTGATGGTAGCCGGTATGGATCGTTACTTCCAGATTGTGAAGTGTTTCCGTGATGAAGACCTGCGTGCCGACCGCCAACCCGAATTTACACAGATAGACTGTGAGATGAGTTTTGTGGAGCAGGAGGACGTGATAGCTCTTTTTGAAGGGATGGCCAAACACCTGTTCCGTACGATACGGGGCATTGAACTCACCGAACCGTTCCCCCGCATGCCTTGGAGCGAAGCCATGAGGCTTTACGGTAGCGATAAGCCGGACACGCGTTTCGGTATGGAGTTCGTGGAACTGATGGACGTGTTGAAAGGTACGGGAGAGTTTTCCGTGTTCAATGATGCGTCCTACATCGGAGGTATTTGTGCGCCGGGATGTGCTTCATATACCCGTAAGCAGTTGGACCAACTGACGGACTTCGTGAAACGCAGTCAAATCGGGGCGAAAGGATTGGTATATGCCCGTGTGCAGGAAGACGGTAGCGTAAAATCCAGTGTGGATAAGTTCTATACGCAAGAAGTATTGTTGCGCTTGAAGGAGACGATGAAGGCCGTGCCGGGCGATTTGATACTGATAATGAGTGGCGAGGATGTCATGAAGACGCGTAAACAGTTGTGTGAATTGCGTTTGGAGATGGGTTCTCGTTTGGGATTGCGCGACAAGAACAAATTCTCTTTGTTGTGGGTGGTGGATTTCCCGATGTTCGAATGGAGCGAAGAGGAGGGACGTTTGATGGCGATGCATCATCCGTTCACGCATCCTAAGGATGAGGACATCCCGTTGTTGGACTCCAATCCGGCGGCTGTGCGTGCGGATGCTTACGATATGGTTTGCAATGGAGTAGAAGTAGGAGGGGGATCCATCCGTATCCACGATCCGGAGCTTCAGGACAAGATGTTCAAGATATTGGGCTTCACGGAAGAACGTGCACAGGAGCAGTTCGGTTTCCTGATGAATGCTTTCAAATACGGTGCGCCTCCCCACGGTGGTTTGGCGTACGGGCTTGACCGCTGGGTAAGTTTGTTTGCCGGACTTGACAGTATTCGCGATTGCATCGCTTTCCCGAAGAATAACAGTGGGCGTGATGTAATGCTGGATGCGCCTTCTTATATAGACCAAAAGCAGTTGGATGAACTGAATTTGGCACTCGATTTAAAGGATTGAGCAAAAGAAGAATATAGAGAAATATTATAGTTATAAAAATGTGCGAGGGATTATTTCCCTCGCACATTTTTATAATATCCATCTCATGATAACGGAAATGGAATTATTCAGAAGGTGCTTCTGTCATAGAGTGAAGTGGTCTGCTTACCGGAAATAATTTAGTGAATAAAGTAGGGAAGGGGGTCTCGAACTCCATCGGCTCTCCCGTGATGGGATGGTAAAAATTCAGTCGATAGGCATGTAACCCCAACCGTCCTATTGGATCGCTTCCATTGCCGTATTTTGAATCGCCGACTACCGGATGGCCGATATCTTGCATGTGTACACGGATTTGGTTTTTCCGGCCGGTTTCCAATTTCAATTCAACCAACGAATAACGCTCTCTCGCGTCTAACGTATGAAAATGTGTGACGGCATATTTTCCTCCGTTGTCTGTCGGACTGGAGTACGTTACATACGCTTTATTGTCTTTCAACCAAGAAGATATGGTTCCGCCTTCTTTTTCCATCTTCCCACTGACTACGGCCACGTATCTACGGTCTGTCACGATTTCCTGCCAGTGTTCTTCCAAAATCCGTTGTACCTCTATATTTTTTGCGTACATCATCAAACCGGATGTGTCGCGGTCCAAACGGTGGACTACGTGGGCTGTGCATTTGAAATGCCGTCGGGTAAAATATTCATCCAATACGGTTTTGATTGAAAATTGTTGTGCAACAGCGGGCATAGAAAGAATACCGGCACTTTTTTCAATCACAATCAGGTCTTTGTCTTCATATACAATCTTAACGTATTTGTTTTTCAGCTCATTGTTACGCTTATGTTTGCTTACCCGTACAACCATACCGGGTCGTAATTCATAATTATATTGGGAGACAGATTTTCTGTCTACCGTGATGCCATGTCCCGTCAGAATATCTTTGGCTTTATTCCTACTGATTCCTTTCATCGATTCCATAATGAAATCTAATAATGACATGGGTTTATTGACTGTAAACTCTATGTATTTTGATGCTGCATATTGTGCACCGGACTTATTTCTCATCTTTTCTTCTGTTTTTTGCAAAGGTAAGACTATTTTTTCAAATACAGGCTTTGTGGTTGCTTGAATCTTGAGATTTAATACCTAATCGGCATTATGTTTAATAAGAAAGAAGCTTTTTAATTATTCATTCTACTTCGAAAGTTTCTTTCAAAAAAAGGAAAGAAAGCCAAAATCCTCTTCGGCTTTCTTTCCTTTTCTTTATTTCGTGTTTTATTTTGCTGTTTAGAGTAGCTCTAACTGCTTGAATACTTTTGTAAGTTTCTGGATCGCTTCATCCACTTGTTCGTGCGTATGGTTAGCCATCAGGGCGAAACGAACTAAGGTATCTTGAGGCGCACATGCAGGCGGAATCACAGGATTAATGAAAACTCCTTCGTCAAAAGCCAATTTCGTAACCATGAATGTTTTTTCCGTATCACGGACGTAAAGTGGAATGATTGGAGATTCTGTGGCACCGATTTCAAATCCTGATTCACGAAAACGTTTTAAAGCATAATTCGTTACGTTCCATAAATTTTCCAAGCGCTCCGGTTCTTGCTGAAGAATATGCAGGGCTTCTAACGCTGAAGCCGTAGCGGCCGGTGTGGCTGACGCACTGAATATATAGGTACGCGCATTATGCTTCAGCCAATTGATAATGCTTTTGTCTGCTGCAATAAAACCTCCGATTGAAGCCAAAGACTTACTGAATGTTCCCATTATCAAGTCTACCTCATCCGTCAAGCCGAAATAGTCGCATACTCCTCTACCCTGCTTGCCAAAAACACCAAGGCCGTGAGCCTCGTCTACCATAATGGAAGCGTTATATTTATGTTTCAGTCGCACAATTTCGGGAAGGTTGGCTAAATCTCCTTCCATTGAAAAGACTCCGTCTACGATGATTAATTTGATAGCATCCGGATTGCATTTTTGTAATTGCTTCTCCAGGTCTGCCATATCATTGTGCTTGTACTTCAGGTTTTGAGAGAAAGACAAACGTTTGCCATCTACAATGGAAGCGTGGTCTCGGTCGTCGCAAATGATATAGTCGCCCCGTCCTGTCAAACAAGGAATGACACCGGAGTTGACTGTAAAGCCAGTCGCAAAACAGAGAGCTTCTTCTTTACCTACAAAAGCTGCCAATTCTTTTTCAAGTTGAACGTGTATGTCCAATGTTCCGTTGAGGAATCGTGAACCGGCACAACCGGAACCGTATTTACGCATAGCAGCCACGCCAGCCTCTATGACGCGGTCGTCGCCCGTCAGACCTGTATAAGCATTAGAACCAAACATGAGTACGCGATGGCCACCCATAAGAACTTCGGTACCTTGTTTGCCTTCTATTTCGCGGAAATAAGGGTATATGCCTTCAGCCATGTACTTTTGTGGCTCGTCATATTTAGCTAATTTGTCTTGTAATAAGCCCATTTTAATAAGTTCGTAATTAAAAAACTTTGCAAAGTTAATAAAAACATCCTTTTAAATAGCCTTTAATCATAAAAAATCTTTTTAATGTTCTTGTAAGCCGTGAAGTCAGACGCTGTATTTCTCATTTTTTATCCTTATCTTTGTTCCCGATTTAAGAAGCAATATGGCAAAGAGGAGCATCGTTTTTATTATAAATCCTATATCTGGAACCCAAAGTAAGGACAATATCATAGAACTGATTTCTCAGCATTTGGATCAAGATAAATTCAACTATCAGATAGCCCGGACCGAATATGCCGGACATGCTACTTTATTGGCACAGGAGCATGTTGAAAAAGGTTGTGATGCGGTTGTGGCTATTGGGGGCGACGGTACGGTCAATGAAATAGCCCGTTCCTTAGTACATACTTCCGTGGCCTTCGGTGTCATTCCTTGTGGCTCGGGAAACGGATTGGCACGTCATTTACGCATTCCCATGGATCCGCTTGGTTCCATTAAGGTACTTAATCGTTTTGATATCGAGTGTCTGGATTATGGGAAGATAAATGATGTTCCTTTTTTTTGTACATGCGGTGTGGGGTTTGATGCTTTTGTAAGTTCCAAATTCGCTCATTCGGAGAAACGCGGAGTATTGACTTATTTGGAGAACACGCTTCGGGAAGGTTTGAAATATAAGCCGGATACGTACGAGATTGAGATAGAAGGAGAAACGTCCAAGTATAAGGCGTTTCTGATTGCTTGTGCCAATGCCTCCCAATATGGGAATAATGCATATATTGCTCCTCACGCTTCCATGTCGGACGGTCTTATGGACGTAACGATAATGGAGCCTTTTACGGTTCTGGAAGCCCCTCAAATTGCCGTCCAATTGTTCAATAGGACATTGTTGCAGAATAATAAAATCAAGACATTCCGATGCAAAAACATCCATATTCATCGTGAACATCCCGGAGTGATTCATTTTGATGGCGATCCCATGTCGGCCGGGACGGATATTGACGTACAATTAATACAAAAAGGTTTGAATATGATTGTGAATACTCAACAAGCCTCAGACACTGCGTTTGGGCGGGTTGTTTCAGAATTATATGACGAACTGATTTCTTTGAGTATAAGCGTACGTAATCGAAATATCCGGCGTATAGACAGCTTTAACAAAGAAGTCATGAGACGCCTGAAATTATAATCAAAAATGTATGTAATATTCTTCTGTGAGCCTTTTGTACTCTTCCGTGTAAATACCATTCCTGTCTCTGATCATGAGCCGTGTGGTTTGAGGGTAAGGCGTACTTCCTTTTTTAAAGCTCAATAAGGCTCTTTTAGGCATACTCTCAGGCAAACTGTGTATCATACATCTTTTGTGGAGATTGAGTCCCCTCTCCCACGCCATTTGTATGAAAGCATCGGCTGACGATGCAGGGAGGACGACGTTGAAACAAGCTCCGTCGTTCAACCATGTATATGCGTTAGCGATGAGTGCGTCGAAAGGAAGAGCGCCACTATGGCGTGCATAGTTACGTTTTTCTCTGGGGCATTGCAGTGAATTCGTGAAAAACGGCGGGTTACATGTTATCAGGTCAAACTTTTTCTGAGGAATGTAAGTGAGAGCATTTTCTACTTCGAAATGCAGACGTTGTGACCAAGGTGTCTTTTTCCCGTTATCTGTGGCTTGGTTTACTGCTTCCTCGTCTATGTCTATTCCTATGATGTATGCGTTGCACTTTTGAGCTAACATGATGGCTATCAATCCGGAACCTGTGCCGATGTCGAGGATATATTTGGAATCGGGACAAACTTCCGTCCATGCGCCCAGCAGTACGCCATCGGTACCAACCTTCATGGCACATTTGTCGTGATAAATTGTGAACTTCTTAAAGTCGAAATGAGTTTTTGCCATAAAATTCGGGTGTAATCTTAGAGTCTATCCTTCGTTTTGCTTGCAAAAGTAGCAAATATTTGTTATTTCCACTGTATATCATACGTAGAGTACACTCTTTTTTTGTATCTTTGCCACGTTTTGTGAAAAAAGTTTTGTTCACTAAATCATTTAAGATTTTTAATATGCATATTGACGATAATCAGAATCCATTTTCATTGGTTGCAGATTTTGAAGGAGATGAATCCAGTGTTTTCGACGTGGAAATGGAGGCCACATTACCGATTTTGCCGTTGCGCAACATGGTGTTATTCCCAGGTGTGGTGATGCCTGTGGCAGTGGGACGGAAGTCTTCTCTTCGTTTGGCGAAAGCCGCAGATAAAAATAAATTGAACATCGGCGTAGTTTGTCAGTTGAGTCCGGAGACAGAGAATCCGGGGTTTGATGATTTGTATCACATCGGGACGATGGCAAAGATTATTCGTATTCTTGAATTGCCAGACCGGTCTACCACTGTTATCTTACAAGGTATGAGTCGTTTCGATTTGAAAGGTATTGTGTCCGACCAGCCTTATCTTACCGGTATGGTAGAGAAGTTGGAAGACACGCTCCCTTCGAAGAATAACAAAGAGTTCGAAATCTTGGTAGAAGCTTGTCGCGAACGTACGATGCAGTATATTCAGATGAGTGACCAGATGCCGAAGGAATCCATGTTCGCGGTGAAAAACGTGAGCAACAATATGTTTTTGGTAAACTTTGTTTGTGCCAATTTCCCTTTCCCTATTGTCCGCAAGATGGAGTTGTTGAGGGAGGGCGCATTGGATTTGCGTACGGTCAACTTACTCAAGCTGTTGAATAAGGAAATCCAATACTCGGAACTTCGGGCTGAGATTCAGCGTAAGACCCGGGAAGATTTGGACATGCAGCAACGTGAGTACTTTTTGCAACAACAAATCAAAAACATACAGGATGAACTTGGCGGTACGCCGCAGGATCAGGACTTGCACGATTTACGTACGCAGGCTCAAAAAAAGAAATGGCCGGAAGACGTTGCCAAGACTTTCCACCGGGAAGTGGACAAGCTTGAACGCTTGAATCCTCAAAGTCCGGATTATAATGTCCAGCTCAATTATTTGCAGACGATGTTGAGTTTGCCTTGGCAGACTTATACGGAAGATAATTTAAGCTTGAAGAATGCCGAAAGGGTTTTGAACAAAGACCATTACGGGCTGGAGAAAGTAAAAGAACGCATCTTGGAGCACTTGGCCGTATTGCAGTTAAGAGGCGACCGAAAATCTCCGATAATCTGTCTGTATGGTCCTCCGGGTGTCGGCAAGACCTCTTTGGGCAAGAGTATCGCCTCGGCTTTGAAGCGGAAATATATCCGTATGTCTTTGGGCGGATTGCATGACGAGGCTGAGATCCGGGGGCACCGCCGCACTTATATCGGAGCTATGCCCGGGCGCATTATAAAAAGTATGATAAAGGCAGGCTCTTCCAATCCGGTGTTCATTTTAGACGAGATAGACAAAGTGACCCAGAATACAGTGAATGGCGACCCTTCTTCTGCTCTGTTGGAAGTACTCGACCCGGAACAGAACAGTGCTTTCCATGATAATTTTCTGGATGTAGACTACGATTTGTCCAAGGTCATGTTTATTGCGACTGCGAATAATATCGGTACTATACCCCGCCCCTTGCTCGACCGCATGGAACTGATAGAAGTGAGCGGCTATATTACGGAAGAGAAGGTAGAGATTGCTAAACGTCATTTGGTGCCCAAGGAAAAGGAAAACAATGGTTTGGCCGATCGGTCGGAAATCAAAATCAGCAAGCCGGCATTGGAGTACATTATAGAGAACTACACCCGTGAGTCCGGCGTGCGGGGATTGGAAAAACAAATAAATAAGGTGTTCCGTAAGATGGCATTGGAATATGCCCGAAACGGTATTTTCTCCTGTACGGACGTGAAAGTGGCCGATGTGGAACGTTTGTTGGGCAAACCCTTATATACTCGCGACAAATACCAGGGCAATGGCTATGCCGGTGTGGTAACCGGATTGGCATGGACCTCCGTTGGGGGAGAAATCCTCTTTATAGAAACCAGTCTGAGTAAGGGAAAAGGAAGTAAGCTGACGCTCACAGGAAATTTGGGCGACGTAATGAAAGAGTCGGCGGTGTTGGCATTGGAGTACATCAAGGCGCATGCTGACCATTTACATATTGATTCGCGGATTTTCGACCTGTGGAATATCCATGTGCACGTGCCCGAAGGAGCCGTACCCAAAGACGGACCATCGGCTGGTATCACGATGGCCACTTCCATCGCTTCGGCATTGACCCAACGAAAGGTCCGCCCGAATCTGGCCATGACCGGTGAGATTACATTACGGGGGAAAGTGCTGCCCGTGGGGGGCATTAAGGAGAAAATCCTGGCAGCAAAACGTGCAGGCATCAAAGATATCGTTATGTGTGAGGAAAACCGCAAGAACATAGAGGAGATACCGGAAATGTATCTCAAAGGACTGTCGTTCCATTATGTGAACGATGTGTCCGAGGTGTTGAATTTCGCTTTGCTGGACGAAAAAGTAAAAAATGCCATCGAGTTTACTTTCGATGAGCCTAAGAACGAAACGAAATGAAGTTTGAACTCCAACATACAGACACCCTTACGTCGGCGCGGGCCGGGGTGTTGACCACAGACCATGGCCCGATAGAGACTCCTGTTTTCATGCCGGTGGGTACGGTGGGTTCGGTCAAGGCTGTCCATCCGTGGGAATTGAAGGAAGATATCAAGGCACAAATCATTTTGGGGAATACCTATCATTTGTACTTGCGTCCCGGAATTGAAATACTGGGCAAAGCGGGAGGTTTGCATAAGTTCAACAGTTTCAACGGTCCTATTCTGACCGATAGCGGAGGCTTCCAAGTCTTTTCGTTGACCGGTATCCGTAAATTACGGGAGGAAGGGTGCGAATTCCGTTCGCATATCGACGGTTCAAAGCATATCTTCACGCCCGAGAAAGTCATGGACATCGAGCGTGCCATCGGGGCGGACATCATGATGGCATTCGACGAATGTCCGCCGGGCACATCCGATTACGCATACGCGAAGAAAAGTTTGGGGCTGACCCACCGTTGGTTGGACCGCTGCATTCGTCGTTTTAATGAGACAGAACCCCGATACGGTTACCAGCAATCGCTCTTTCCCATCGTACAGGGCTGTACTTATAAAGACTTGCGTATCCAGTCGGCCGAGTTCGTGGCGTCAAAGGAGGCCGATGGCAATGCCATCGGCGGATTGGCAGTAGGCGAACCGGCGGAGGTGATGTACGAAATGATTGAGATCGTCAACGGAATCTTGCCGAAAGACAAGCCACGTTATCTGATGGGGGTCGGCACGCCGGTGAATATCCTTGAAGGCATAGAGCGTGGAGTCGACATGTTCGACTGCGTGATGCCTACGCGTAACGGGCGTAATGCCATGCTGTTCACACAGAATGGTATTATGAACCTGCGTAATAAGAAATGGGAAGACGACTTTTCGCCTTTGGATCCGGACGGCACCTCTTACGTAGACAAGGCATACAGCAAAGCCTACCTGCATCACCTTTTCAAAGCTCAGGAATTGTTGGCACTGCAAATCGCCTCCATCCATAATCTGGCTTTCTATTTGTGGTTGACACGTGAGGCACGCCGCCATATCATAACCGGGGACTTCGCTTCTTGGAAGGCCTCGATGGTAAAACGGGTGGCCGCACGGCTATAATTAAAGAAGGACTGTATATGAAGTGGTATAAACGTCTCATTTCCAAGTTGGATATGTATCTTATCAAGAAGTTTCTGGGTACATATTTCTTTTCCATTGCATTGATTATTTCCATTGCCGTGGTGTTCGACTTCAATGAGAATATCGATAAGTTTACGACCAATCATGCCCCGTGGAAAGGTATCATTTTCGAGTACTACGCCAACTTCGTCCCCTATTTTTCCAACTTGTTCAGTCCGCTGTTCGTGTTCATCTCAGTGATATTCTTCACCTCCAAACTGGCCGAGAATTCGGAGATTATCGCCATGATGGCCGCCGGGATGAGCTTCAAGCGCCTGATGCGCCCTTATATGATTTCGGCTGCTATTATTGCAGTGATGACTTTCCTGTTGGGAGCCTACGTCATTCCTAAGGGAAGCGTCACGCGGCTCAACTTTGAGAACATATACAAAAAGAAGAAAAAGACGGAGTTTGCCCAGAATGTGCAATTACAGGTCGACACGGGGGTCATTGCGTTTATCGAACATTTCGACGGACGCACCAAGACCGGTTATCATTTTTCGTTGGATAAGTTTGTGAACAAGAAGCTTGTGTCGCACCTTACGGCGGCTTCGGTGTCTTACGACACGCTGTCGGACGAGCGTTACCATTGGCGAATCAACAATTACACGCTCCGCGAACTGAAAGGCATGCGTGAATACATTTCCCATGGTTCGAGGATAGATTCCATCATCGCCATGGAACCGTCGGATTTCTTGTTGACACGAAACCAACAGGAAACCTTGACCAGTCCGGAACTGAAAGAATATATCGTCAAGCAGCGTGCCCGTGGCTCGGGCAATGTGAAACCGTTCGAGGTGGAGTATCAGAAACGGTTTGCCACCCCCTTTGCTTCGTTTATTCTGACGATTATCGGTCTTTCCCTTTCGGCGCGGAAGCGGAAAGGCGGTATGGGACTGTATTTGGGTATAGGATTGGCTCTGAGCGCTTCTTATATTTTGTTTCAGACCGTGTCGTCTACTTTTGCCATCAATGCAGACTGGCCGCCGGCTTTGGCGGCGTGGCTGCCCAATATAATATTTGCCTTTATTGCGTTTTTCCTTTATAAAAAGGCACCGCAGTAGAGTGGATGTAGGATTTAAACACAAATTAGAACAGTGGATTTTTACGATTTAGACTTAAGCGACCAAGTGCTCGATGCCTTGGACGATATGAATTTTACCGAGTGCACGCCTATTCAGGAACATGCCATCCCCGTGATACTCGAGGGGCGTGACATGATCGGCGTGGCACAGACGGGGACGGGTAAGACTGCAGCTTTCCTGCTTCCCATATTGAGTAAATTGAGCGATGGCGGTTATCCCGAAAAAGCCATTAATTGTATCATCATGTCCCCCACCCGGGAACTGGCCCAGCAAATAGACCAGGCTATGGAGGGTTTTTCCTATTACATGAACGTGTCGAGCGTAGCAGTATATGGCGGAAACGACGGGATACGTTATGAGCAGGAGAAACGCGGGTTGGCTATGGGAGCAGATGTGATTATCGCCACGCCGGGGCGCTTGATCAGTCATTTGAGTTTAGGCAACGTGGATTTGTCGAAAGTGTCTTTCTTTGTATTGGATGAAGCAGATCGTATGCTGGACATGGGTTTCAGCGACGACATCATGCAGATTGTCAAGTATTTGCCCCAAGAACGGCAGACCATCATGTTTTCGGCCACGATGCCCCGGAAGATTCAAGACCTGGCACGCACCATTTTGCGCGATCCGGTAGAAGTGAAACTGGCCGTATCGAAGCCGGCCGACAAGATCGTGCAGTCGGCTTACGTATGCTATGAGGCGCAAAAGGTGTCGTTAGTCAAAAAGCTGTTTGCCGAGCGGCCTCCGCACCGCGTGATTATCTTTGCGTCTTCCAAGTTGAAGGTGAAAGATATGGCCATTGCCTTAGGACGTGCCGGATTCAAGGTCGGTGCCATGCACTCGGATTTGGAACAACAGGAGCGTGACGAAGTGATGTATAAGTTCAAAGCCCAACAAATCGACGTGCTGGTGGCTACGGACATCGTGGCGCGCGGCATCGACATCGACGACATCCAGTTGGTCATCAATTTCGATGTGCCTCACGATGCTGAAGATTATGTGCATCGCATCGGCCGTACGGCCCGTGCCAACAACGACGGAGAGGCTATAACCTTGGTGAGCGAGAAAGACCAGCAACGTTTTGCTTCCATTGAGCATTTCCTTGAAACTGAAATAGAAAAACGTCCCCTGCCGGAAGGGCTTGGAGAAGGCCCGGCCTATCAGCCGAAAGAAGGCGGTGAGAAAAGATATGGCGGACGTAGGAATCAGGGGCATAGAAACGGTTATAAAAGAAGAAATAAAAATCAAAGCAAGGAGGGACAATCACAAAAGAAAGCTCGCCCGAATGCAAATAGCAGAAGAAGCACTGCAAATCGGGACAAGAAAGCGAAACAACCCCAAGAAAAGAAAGCTTCCGATTGAATTTTAAGTCTTTCTTAAACTTTCGACAATTACCCTTTTCGGGAAGGATGATTGCGATTGGAAACGCTTCCAGATGGGTTCAGCACCTTTTCCGCATAAAAAAGACAAATCGTCCGTTTGCTTCATCGCGAAGACAAACGGACGGTTTTTTTATTTCTCTTTTTTCAGTAAGTCTCTGATTTCCGTGAGCAGTTGGATGTCGGCCGGAGGAGCAGCCGGAGCTTTCGGTTCCTCTTTCTTCTTTTTGTTGAGGGCGTTCATACCCTTTACCAAAAGGAAGATGGCCAGTGCAATGATGATGAAGTCCAGCGTGGTCTGGATAAAATTACCGTAATTCAGCGTGACGGCCGGCGTCACCTCTGCCCCGCCCTTCATGACTGCCTCTTTCAATGTGATTTTCAGGTCGGAGAAATTCACTCCGCCGATGAGCAAACCTACGGGAGGCATGATGATGTCCGCCACTACCGAAGAAACGATTTTACCGAAGGCACCGCCGATAATGATACCGACCGCCATGTCCACCACATTGCCACGCATGGCAAATTGCTTGAATTCTTGCAAGATTTTTTTCATAGTTTCCAGTTTTGTTTATGAATTACCGAGGCAAGTTAAGCAAAATTATTCCAATGGCCAAATTTCGGTCTCATTCTTTTCCTTTTCTTTTCCCTCTTATTGTTTTTCTTTACAGCCATGGCTTCGTGTTTTTTTGTTCTTCTTCTAAAATCATGATTCTATAAACCTTTGTGTAATAGATGCTTATAAATGCAAAATCAATCTCCTGAGATTGAAAAATCAATCGGCTGAGAACGATTTTCCGTTCTGCGGCAAACGATTTTTCATTCTCAGCCGATTGATTTTATGCTTTGAGGAAGGTGTGCGGAGAGGCTCACCGGATATTCTGAAAAACATACAGAACGGACGTACGCTCAATGCCTGAACCGGGAAGTATCCACTTCCTTGATTTCCTTTTTCTTATATCCTCCGAAACGGAAACTGAAGTTCAGGGTGAACGTTCTTAGGTAAAAAGAGTTTTCCATTCTCACGTCCTGACCTCCGTAACGTAGGTTACATTCCGGCATACTTGTATTGAATATGTCGCTGCAACGGGCAGAGAGTGTGGCTTTGTCTCCGGCAAAGGTCCATTTCATCCCGGCATCTACCGTACCCACCATTTTCAGGTCGTATGTGCCTTGTATGGCCGGAGTCTGCATGAATCCGCGCAATTCGAAAGCCAGATTCTTGTTCAGCTTGAACGTGTTGTCCCATTGGCACTGCAAAATCCACTTTTTCCGGTCGAAAGGAAGGTCGAAAAAGTCGTCGCAACGGTGGCGTGCGTATTGTTCCACCGCTACCCAACGGGAATCCCACCACGTTCCGACCCGGAACGGCACCGTGGCCATGAGACCTACGTACTGCGTGTAGTTCCAGTTCATCATCTTGTAAATCATGGCCAACCGTTCTGTGGACTGATAGGCCGTTTGCATGAACTGGTCTTGGGTGCGGGAGAAGTATGCGCCGAAAACATACTTTTGCTTCACTACGTAATTGGCATTCAATCTGTAGTTTGTCTGTGGGCGCAATCCGGGTGTGCCCCATATTTCGGAATATCCGTTGATGTAGCTGACGGAAGACTGCATTTCCCAATATCCCGGATAAGTCTTTTGGGTGGAGAGCGAGAGTTGCAGGATGTGTTCGGGAGTCTTCATGTAAGTGAGGGAAGCCTGAGGGTAGAAAGCCCATTTGCGGTAATTGCCGATGGAGTAGTACTCCCCTGTGCCCGATACCGACCATGATATTCCACTGGGGTAATCCTTTCCCAACGATACGTAAAAGTCCGCGGTCTGTTCTTTTAACTTGGAGTCCGTAGAGGGAGTGGCGATGTCGCCTTCCACCTCGGTGTAGGTTTGGAAGTCATGGTTATGGGTTTGGGTATAAGAGACGCCATATCCCAGATTCCATCCTTGGGACAGTTTGTGTTTCTGGTCGGCATATACGTTGTAGCGGTCTATCCGTTGCCCGCCAGCCAAGGTGAAACGGTTCCGGTTGCCGTCGGCATACTCGGCGTGCATCCACCGCCGGTTGTCGGTCGTATAGTGCGTATAGTCCCCACCGGCATCCAGACCGAATCCCGAACGGAGGTGCAATGCGATGTTGTGCATCTGGGCTTCGCGACGGCCGTCTATGTCACTGGTTTGGAAATTTCCTGTCGTTTGCGCGTCCTCTTGTATATTCGGCATGTATTTGCCGGTGTAAGCCAAGTCTATGCTGCTGTTCTCGTTGAAGTGGTATTCTCCAGCCACCCGCATGTTATGCCTGTAAGCTTTGTTGCGAAGCTGTTCGTTTTCTTCTATGGAATATACCTGTCCGTCCAGGGTGTGCCGTGAAAACAAGTTGTAATATTGCATCGTGTGTACACGGTCTATGCCGTACATGGCATCCAATGCCAGTTTCGGGGTTGAGAAACGGAAATTCCCGGTGACATTGCCCGCGTTGAAGTAGCAGTTGTCATAACTTGCATTGACTTCGCCCTGAAAGGAATAGTCGTTGGGACGTTTCAGAACGACGTTCAGGGAAGCTCCTCTTACGTGATATTGCGGCGGAGTGCTATACATGACCTCCACTTTCTCCACGCGGCTGACCGGGGTATTCCGCAAAAGGGTCTCCAACTGTCCCGCATCCATCGTAGTGGGTTTGCCGTTCAGGATGACCGTGACATCTCCGGCACCGGCCAAGGTCAATTTGCCTCCTATCTCTTGCACGCCGGGCAACCTCTGCAAGGCCTCGTAGGTGTTGTTGACGACTTTGTCCCGGACGATTTGTTCCAAATCATAATTCAACCTCCCCTCTTCCACTCTTACTATGGGGCGCTCGGCTTTGACCACGACCTCACCGATGGTGCGGTCAGCCGGTTGCAGTACGATGATCCCTACATCCTTTCCCGTTCCGTTTACGGTTCGTGAACGATATAAAAGGTGTTGTACAATCAGGCGATACTGCTCCGGTTGGGCCGACAGGGTGAAATGGCCGTCGGCATCCGATACGGCGGCACTGACGAATATGGAATCTGGAGTCTGCAATACTACCGCAGCCCCTGTTACCGGGCTGGATTCCCGGTCCGTGATTCTTCCGGAAACGGTTTGGGCATCCAGTAATTGAATGCCCAAACCATAGCTCCCCAATAAAAGGACGCTTAAAATCTTGTGTGCTCTGTTCATGATGGTGTGGCAGGGGTTAATACTCGAGAAGTTCCATCGTCGGCTTGCCGTCGTATCCTACACAGATATTGACCATATAACAACTGGCGTCGTCGGGGATGCATACCGTGGCATTGAAATGGCATCCGCGCGGACCGGCTTCGGAAAATACCATGTTCGACAGGATGGCCTGATTCAGGAAACCGCTCGGTACGAGCCCGGTGAAGCTTTTCCGGGTATAGTCCCGTGAAAACAAACACACCTTTCCTTTGTACACGCAGATGTGAATCACGTTGTCGTAGTACACATTTTCCACGGCGATACCCTCGTCCGTATAACTTGTCTTATATACTTTCAAGCGTGAGGGGTTGACATAGACATAGCAGTGGTAACGCTCGCCGCCATGGAACACTACTGTGTCTTTTTTTACGACTTCATTATAGGTGAGCGTGGCGGCTTGCCGATGGATGAAATAGATACTGTCGTTCGGGTCTTCCGATCGGACGAGCTTCACGACGTCGCCCGTGGCCGAATGGAAGTGGAAAAGGTGATTTCCCCTCTTGTCTATGGGATAAGCGGTCGTATCGCCTCCTCCGGCCAAAAACAAAGTGTCCTTACGGATAAAAAAACGTACCGGTACGTTGGCCGTATCGGGGTAATAGATGGTGTCCCCTTTGGCGCAGAACGAAACGGTCTCGGTCTCCTGGTCGATCCAGATTCCCTGCAAAGCTTTTTTGGCCTCCTGGTCTTCCGGTTCGGGAGTATCCCTGTTTGGAGTCCGGTTGTCCCTTGTACCGCAACTTGTCCATGCTGCTACGGACACTAAAAGACTACCGTATATAATATGATGTATCCATTTCATTACTTTCCGATACAATGGTATTCAAATCCGGCTTCGCGTACTTCGTCAGCATCATATACGTTGCGCCCATCGATGATGAGCCGTCCGCTCATCGTCTTCTTCAGCACGCCCCAAGCCGGCAGGCGGAATTCCTTCCATTCGGTCACCAAAAGCAGCGCGTCGGCATCCAATGCCGCTTCGTACATGTCGCGGGCATAAATGACTGCATCGCCCAAACGGCGGCGGCATTCATCCATGGCTTCCGGGTCGTAGACACGGACCGTGCATTCGGCTTCCAGTAATTTCCGGATAAGAATGAGGGAAGGTGCTTCGCGCATATCGTCCGTCTCAGGCTTGAAAGCCAGTCCCCACAATGTGACGGTCTTGCCAGCCAACTCATGTTGCCATGCCGTGTCCAGCTTGTGGAAGAGGATGGACTTCTGGCGTTCGTTCACGGCCTCTACGGCTTTCAGTACCGTCATTTCGTAGCCGTTCTGCTCGGCCGTCTTGATGAGTGCCTTCACGTCTTTGGGAAAACAAGAGCCTCCGTAGCCGCATCCGGCATACAGGAATTTACGGCCGATACGGGTGTCGGCTCCGATACCGTTGCGCACCATGTTGACATCCGCTCCCACGCGTTCGCACAAATTGGCGATGTCGTTCATGAATGAGATGCGTGTGGCCAACATGGAGTTAGCGGCGTATTTCGTCATCTCGGCAGAGGGAATGTCCATGAATATCACTCGGAAATTGTTGATAAGAAAAGGTTTGTAGAGTTTGGTCATTAGTTCCTTGGCTTTTTCAGACTCCACGCCTACCACCACGCGATCCGGGCTCATGAAATCGCTGATGGCGTTGCCTTCTTTCAGGAATTCCGGATTGGAGGCCACATCGAAAGCGATGTCGAGTCCCCGTTCGTCCAACTCTTCCTGAATGGCGTGGCGTACTTTCTGCGCCGTACCGACGGGAACGGTACTCTTGGTAACAACCAATTTGTAATCAGTCATATATCTTCCGATTGTTCGAGCAACTTGTAGGACGTATTTCAAGTCCGCGCTTCCGTCTTCGTCGGGGGGAGTTCCCACGGCACTGAATATCACCTGCACCTTGTCGAGCACGCTTTCGAGTGAAGTGGTGAAGTCCAAACGCCCTGCTTTTTGATTCTTCTGGACCAACTCCTTCAGGCCCGGTTCGTAAATAGGAATTTCACCTTGTTTGAGCTTTTCAATTTTATTCCGGTCCACGTCCACGCAAGTGACATTGACCCCTATCTCGGCAAAACATGCACCGGTTACCAAACCTACGTAGCCGCTGCCTACAATCGCTATATTCATATTTTCGTTGCTTTAACTGTGGGCAAAAGTAATGAAAAATAGAGCTATCAACAATACAAGCTGAAATATTTGATAACTTTTTCTGCAAAAATTAGCAATGTCCACGGGAAAGCCGTAAATTTGTAGTGTGAAAGAGTTAGTAAAACATATCGAGATATTGTTGCTGGACCACGATTGTGTGGTGGTTCCGCAAATCGGGGGATTCGTGACTTGCAATGCTCCGGCCAAATACGTGGAAGAAGAAAATCTGTTTTTACCCCCTATCCGTACGGTGGGGTTCAACGAACGCCTGAAAGCCGACGACGGATTGTTGGTTCGTTCATACGTGGAAGCATACGATTGTTCCGACACCGAGGCGAGAGCCATGCTCGGGGAACAGATTCGCGACCTGCAACAGGAATTGTGGGAGACGGGCACGTACGACCTTGGGAGCATCGGGGTATTGATGTTGGATGAGCGGAACAATGTGGAGTTTTCACCTTGTCAGGCCGGTACGGTCTGTCCGGCTTATTATGGTTTGGATGCCTTGCTGTTCGAACCTTTGCAAGCGGAAAAAACGGTGGAAGCGTCATTGGCCGTCGAGGTGTCGCGTACGGTTCCCGAAAGAAAGCCCGAAGCGGCTGCAACGGAAAGCGAGCCTGTGGCACGCGGCGAAATCACCATCCGGCTGAAGACGGTGTGGCTGCAAAACATTGCTGCCGTGGCTGCCGTGGTGCTCTTGTTTTTCCTGATGTCTCCCGATGCCAAGAACACGGGAGTGTCTTCCGCGAACCAAGCTGATTTCGCCCGTCTGATGTGGATGCCTGCGGTACAGGAAACCGTACCCGAGGCTTTCGGCAAGCCGGAAGAGATACAGGCCAAGGGTATGGAAACGGATGTGGAAGGCACAGGAACGGCCGTTGCCCGACCGGAACCTGTCCAAAAGACGGAGGACGCGGCGGCACTGAAAAGCGGCTATTGCGTTGTGGTGGCCAGTGCCATTTCGGAAAAGAACGCAGAGGGTTATGTCGAACGGCTTCATAAGGAAGGTTACAAAGAGGCGCAAGTATATAAAAAAGGAAATATGGTGCGTGTGGTTTTCCCGGGATTTGCATCCGAAGCAGAAGCGCATGCCAAGATGAACGCTTTGAGCGACCGGTCGGAAGAGTTTGCGTCTGCATGGGTTTATCATATCAAGTAAGGAATACAAGGAATGAAAAGAGTACGCTGTCCTAAATGTGATCATTACATCACTTTTGACGAAACCCAGTATGAAGACGGGCAGTCGCTTGTTTTCGAATGTCCGGAATGCCGCAAGCAGTTCGGCATACGCATCGGGGCATCCAAGTTGCGGGCTACACGTAAGGAAGAGACTGTGGACGAGAACGAGAACGATGACGCATACGGCTGCATCGTTGTGGTGGAAAACGTCTTCCACTATAAGCAGGTGCTTCCGCTGAAGTTGGGCGACAACGTAATCGGAAGGTACGTGAAAGGGACTGCCATTTCTACCCCCGTTGAGACAGTAGACCCCAGTGTGGACACCAAGCATTGCATTATCAATGTGAAGCGGGATAAGAACGGTCGTCTGGTGTACACCTTGCGCGACGCGCCGAGCAATACCGGTACTTTTTATATGAATGACATATTGACGGACTATGACCGTGTGAGACTGGAAGACGGCAGCATAGTCACTATCGGGGCTACCACGCTGATATTGCGTGCGGCTCGTGAAGAATAATTTTTATCTTATTTTTATGCAACCGGAATTGAGCAAGATGGTTGCCGCTACCCTTTCCATTGCCGAAAGACAAGTGGCACGCACCTTGGATTTATTGGAGGGAGGGGCTACCATCCCTTTTATCAGCCGTTACCGTAAGGAGATGACCGGAGGGCTGGATGAAGTGCAAATCGGAGAAATCAAAAGAGTGTATGACAAATTGGTCGAGACGGGCAAACGAAAGGAAACGATATTGGCTTCCATCGGGGCACAAGACAAGTTGACCGATGAACTGAAACGGAGAATCGAGGCTTGTTGGGACGCTACGGAATTGGAAGACATCTATTTGCCTTATAAACCGAAACGTCGTACGCGTGCCGAGATAGCCCGGCAGAAAGGACTGGAACCTTTGGCCGTAATTATCGCCATGCAGCGTGAGGCGCACATACGCGAAGTGGCCGGACGTTATGTGAACGGGCAAGTAAAGGATGTGGACGAGGCTTTAGCCGGGGCTTCGGATATTCTGGCCGAACAGTTCAACGAGAACGAACGTTGTCGGAATGCTGTGCGCCAACAGTTCCGCCGTGGAGCCGTCATCAGTTCCAAAGTGGTGAAAGGTAAAGAGGAGGAAGGGGCAAAATACCGTGATTATTTTGATTTCAGCGAACCGTTGAAGCGATGCTCGTCTCATCGTTTGTTGGCTTTGCGACGCGGAGAGGCGGAAGGTATCCTGAAGGTGGCTATTTCTCCGGACGACGAGGATTGTGTGGAGAACTTGAACCGTTTGTGCGTCAAAGGAAACGGCGAATGCAGCAAACTCGTAGCTTCTGCATTGACAGATAGTTATAAGCGTTTGATTAAACCTTCCATCGAAACGGAATTTGCAGCCGCTTCCAAACAGAAAGCCGATGATGAGGCCATCAGGGTCTTCGCGCAAAATCTTCACCAACTGCTTTTGGCTCCGCCTTTGGGGCAGAAGCGTGTGTTGGGTTTAGACCCCGGATTCCGTACGGGATGCAAGGTGGTATGCTTGGATGCCCAAGGGAATTTGTTGCATAACGAAGCGATATACCCCCACCCTCCGCGTAATGAATATGCACAGGCGCAACGGAAGTTGCAGAAATTAGTGGAACAGTACGACATACAGGCCATAGCCATAGGGAACGGTACGGCCAGTCGCGAGACGGAGAGCTTCGTGCAATCTGTCCGTTTCGACCGTCCGGTAGAAGCGTTCGTGGTGAGCGAAGACGGGGCTTCCATCTATTCGGCTTCCAAAATCGCCCGTGAGGAATTTCCGGAATATGACGTGACGGTGCGCGGTGCCGTTTCCATCGGACGCAGGTTGATGGACCCGTTGGCGGAATTGGTGAAGATAGACCCGAAATCCATCGGTGTCGGACAATACCAGCACGACGTGGACCAGACGAAACTGCGGGAAACGTTGAACCGTACGGTAGAATCGTGCGTGAATGCCGTGGGAGTCAACTTGAATACCGCGAGTTGCCAACTGCTGACTTACGTGTCGGGTCTGGGGCCGCAACTGGCACAGAATATCGTGGACTACCGCGCGGAAAACGGTCCCTTCCCCACCCGGTGGGATTTGATGAAAGTGAAACGCATGGGGGCGAAAGCCTTTGAGCAGTGCGCCGGTTTCTTGCGCATTCCGGGAGGTGAGAATCCTTTGGACAATACAGCCGTGCATCCCGAACGTTATGCCTTGGTGCAAAGGATGGCCAAGGATGCGGGGGCTTCTGTGGAAGAACTCATCCGCAACAAGGAATTGCGGCGGAGCATTCCGTTGGAACGGTATGCGACGGAGGATTGCGGCCTTCCTACGCTGAACGACATCATGAGCGAACTGGACAAACCGGGGCGCGACCCGCGCAGCAAAATAAAGGCCTTTTCTTTCGATCCCAATGTACATACGATGGACGACCTGAAGGAAGGGATGGTATTGCCGGGCATCATTTCCAATATTACGAATTTCGGTTGTTTCGTAGACATCGGGGTGCACGAGAAAGGTTTGGTGCATATTTCGCAGTTGGCCGACCGCTATGTGAGCGACCCGAACGAAGTCGTTTCGCTCCATCAACAGGTGAACGTGCGCGTGCTGCAGGTGGACAAGGAACGCAAACGGATTGCATTATCATTGAAAATCTGATGAATTTATGAAATACAAGATTTTGGTCCTGGATTTGGACGGGACTTTGACGAACAAGAAAAAAGAAATCACGGTGCATACGAGGGAAACCCTCATCCGGGCACAGGAAGCGGGCGTGAAGATCGTGCTGGCTTCCGGAAGGCCCACCTACGGCATCGCCCCATTGGCCGAAGAACTGCGCCTCGGGGACTTCGAGGGTTATATCCTGTCCTACAACGGAGGGCAAATCATTGATTGGAAGACCAAGAAGATGATGTATGAGAATGAACTCGACCCGAAAGTATATCCTTATTTATATGAATGCGCGAAAAAGAACGGTTTCGTAATATTGAGCTACAAGGACGAATACATCGTATCGGAAGACGCGGGGAATCCGTACGTGCAACATGAGGCTTTTCTGAACAGGATGCCCAGCATTACCGTGCCGAATTTCCTGGAAGTGTTCGATTTCCCTGTTCCGAAGTGCCTGATTGTGGGCGACCCGGAACCGTTGTCCGTACTGGAGCAAAAGATGAAGCAAGATTTGGAAGGGCGGATGAATGTATTCCGTTCCGAACCGTTTTTCCTGGAATTGGTGCCCAATGGTATCGACAAGGCGCGGAGTCTTGCCGTCCTATTGGGTGAGTTGGGCATGAAGCCGGAAGAAATGGTGGCTGTGGGTGACGGATTCAACGACTTGTCCATGATTCAGTTTGCAGGTTTGGGAGTAGCCATGGCCAATGCGCAGGATGTCGTAAAAGAAGCCGCCGACTATGTCACCCTCTCGAATGAGGAGGACGGTGTGGCCGCAGTGGTGGAGAAATTCCTGCTTGGTGTTTGACATTTTGGCAAAATGCCATTTTCCCCCATGCAGGATTGTGATATTTCGGGGGCAAGGCAGATGAAGACGAAAACAAGCGATTCTCGTGCGGTCTGGCGGAAACAAAAAGACAACTCCTCAGTTCTTTTCCTTGCATCCTGCAAGAAGAACTGCTGTCCTATGCCTTTCCTGTCGGGATTCATGATAGCAAAAATCGTGTTTAAGCTTTCATCATGCCGCCCTTTCCACAGTATCAGGAACCGACCAAATAGAAAAAAACGAGGCGTTTTGCGCTGTTTCGTTTGCCGTTTTCAACTGTTTTAAGTGTCGGAATGCGGATGAACTCACTACGACTTGAGGAGATAAAAAATGTTTTCTGCGCCAAACGAAAAAAAGTTCGGCCTCGTTTGAACTTAAAAAACGTTTAATCGTATAAAAAACGAGGCCAAATTGTGAAGAAACGTATCTAAACTCAAACAGAAATCTTGTTTTTCCGTTTTTTCAGCGGCTCACGTCCTATCCGAAGAAACGCTTGAAACTTTCTTTTTGCACACGAAACGCTTATTTCTCTGCCATTTGTCCAAAATGAATGGATGGTGAGAAAAAGGCATCCCATTGCACGTGGTCTCGCATTTTTTATGTAATTTTGTTCTCAGTTTGTGCGGATGCCCTTTGTGTCCGTTAAGGCAGGCCGGTCAAGGTCGGGCGGGAATCCGGACCATCCATGTGGAACTTTAAAAAAGCATATCAGGAATGAAATAAAAATAAACGACATATTTAAATATTAACAAAGCATTAGCTATTATTGCGTTCACCGAAAAGTGTAGGAAGCTCATTAGGAAATAGAACATGCAAATAATAGACAAGTTTGCCGTGGGAGGTTGAAGCTTACCAAGAAAGATAGGACTAATGTTTGCGCCGTCAAGGCGTGGACTTGTCTTGTTTTCTTGGGAGGCTTCCTTTTCCTACACTGCCTCGGTGGACGCACAGATAAGGTTCACGCCTTCTTTGTGCGTCCATGCGGATGATAGCCGATGCGTAAAAGCTATCATCTGTTATGAAAGAAAAAATCAGTAGTCTGACATCGAGCACTATCAGTGCGCTCCGGTTTCCGTTGACGGTAGGTGTCGTATTCATCCATTTCAACGTTCTTTCCGATAATTTGGCCGTGCGTGGCACCGGAAACGCCGAACACTTCCCCACGTGGCTCGTATGTATGTTCAACTTGTTTAGCGAAGTCCTGCCGCGCATTGCCGTACCGTTGTTCTTCATTATCTCGGGTTACCTGTTTTTCCGTTCGGGTTTCATGATACGGACTTACACAGACAAGTTGCGCAGAAGGGTACGTACGCTCCTCGTCCCATATATCCTATGGAACCTGCTCTACTTGATCAGAACTGCTTTTCGGGACATTCCCGCATTCTCTGGCTTAAGCCACGACACAGCGCAAGCCAACTGGTCGTTGTCTGCGGTGTTGGCGTGTTTCTGGGACAATAGTCGCGGTGTGTTCCCTGTACCTGCATCGTCATACATTTATCCGCAGGATTTTCCCTTGTGGTATGTTCGCGACCTTATGCTCGTGGTCGTATTGGCTCCTGTATTCTATTGGATGCTCAAAAAGGTCGGATGGTTGGCAGTTGTGGTTTTGGGTATGGTTTGGCTTGCCTTGCATTCCATTTGCAATATAACCTACTGGGGACAGTTCTTCACAGCGGCTTTCTTCTTCTCGTGGGGAGCCTGCTACGGTCTGAAAGGTATGGACTTGGTGGCCTCGATGCGCCACCGCACGTGGATAGCCCTGCTGTATCCCCTTTGGGCGGTGGCTGATATGCTAAAGGTGGAGGGTATATACGGTATTTATATCCACAATATCGGCATCATTTTCGGCATATTCTCAGTGGTCGTGCTGACGGCATACTTGTTGGAACGCGGTGTCATCCGGGTGAACAAGTTCTTGTCGGATGGCAGTTTCTTCCTGTATGCCCTACACGCTTTGCTCATGCTCGTCTTAGCAAGGTGTATCACAAAAGTATTTTTCGTGGACAGTCTTTTTTATACGGTTGCACTTTATTTCATCGTGCCTTGCTTGACTACTGCCGTCTCATTCGGACTCTACGAGTTGCTTCGGCGATATACACCCCGGATTTGCGCAGTGTTGACGGGAGGGCGATGACGCTGTTCCGGTTTTCGTTAGCATAATGAAAAAATGCCGGAAAGGTTGGAACTTGAAACCTTTCCGGCATTTTCTATGTTTACGCTCTTCTTTCCAGCATGACCACGTTTTCCACGTGCTGCGTATGCGGGAACATATCCACGGGGCGTACTCCCATGATTTTGTATTGAGAATCCAGCAAAGCCAGGTCACGTGCCTGTGTGGCCGGATTGCAACTGACGTAGACGATACGATGCGGTGCGGCAAATAAGATAGTCTCTATGACGTCTTTGTGCATGCCGGCTCTTGGAGGGTCCGTGATGATTACGTGCGGTTGGCCGTGTGCCGTGATGAATTCCTTGTTCAGGATGTCCTTCATGTCACCGGCGAAAAACAGGGTATTGCCGATTCCGTTGATTTGTGAATTGATTTTGGCATCCTCAATGGCTTCGGGCACATACTCTATTCCGATGACCTTCCGGGCTTTCCCGGCCACGAAATTGGCGATGGTTCCGGTTCCGGTATACAAGTCGTAAACCAGTTCCGTACCGGTGAGGCCTGCAAAGTCCCGCGCTACCTTATATAATTCATACGCCTGATCGGTATTGGTCTGGTAGAAACTTTTCGGACCGACTTTGAACCTCAGATTTTCCATTTGCAGGTAAATGTGGTCGTTTCCCCTAAACGTGATGACATCCAAATCGCCTATCGTATCATTGTATTTGAGGTTGTTTACATATAATAAAGAGGTAATCTCCGGGAATGTTTCGGCCAGATAACCCATCAATGCCTCGGCTTGCGCTTTCTCCGTATCGTCGGTGATGCAGAACTGCATAAGAAGCATCAGTTCGCCCGTATTGGAGTTGCGAATCATCATGTTGCGCAATAGTCCGGCATGTTCCCGCTGATCGTGGAATGTCAACTGGTGCTCGTACCCGTAGTCACGGATGGCGTTACGGATACGGTTATTGATATCATCCATCAGACGACATTGTTCGATGGGTAAAATCTTGTCGAACGAACCGCTGGTGTGGAATCCTACGGCTCCGTTCTGCGTATATGCGTTTCCGGATGCGATTTCTTCCGGTGTAAGCCATCTCTTGTTTGAAAAACCGAATTCCAACTTGTTCCGGTATTCTTCCGTTTTCACGGAACCCAATATCGGCTGTACGCCGTTGAGTTCTACCTTACCGATACGGGTAAGGTTATCCAGAACTTGCTGTTGCTTGTATTTGAGCTGCTCTTTATATGGGAGACACTGCCACTTGCAACCGCCGCAAACTCCGAAATGCGGGCAGAAAGGTACGGCCCGAAGAGGAGAATATTGGTGGAACTTTACGGCTATCGCTTCGCAATAATGATGTTTTTTCTTCTGGATTTTCAGGTCGACCACATCTCCGGGAACGACAAAGGGAACGAAAACCACCATGTCGTCCACCCGGGCCAGGGCTTTGCCCTCTGCTGCCACATCCGTAATTGTAATATTCTCTAATATAGGGAATTCTTTTCTTTTTCGGGTCATATCCGATGAGTTTATTTAGTTTTTTATTTTGATTTCAGGGGACAAAAGTAGCATTTTTTTTGCATTTTTTCTCGTTTTTCCTTTTGCAGCCCATTTTTTTTGAGTAGTTTTGCATTAATTCATTTTGTTAACTAATTCAAAAACAAGCTTTGAAAAATGAGTGAAAAAAGAGTTTATACTTTTGGTAACGGGCAGGCTGAGGGCAATGCCCAGATGAGAGAAAGACTTGGTGGCAAAGGTGCTAATCTCGCCGAAATGAATCTTATCGGTATACCTGTACCTCCCGGTTTTACCATTGCAACAGATGTTTGCAACGAATACTATGAAGTGGGGCAAGAGAAAATCGTAGAAATACTTCAAGCTGAGGTCAATGCTGCGGTGGCCCATGTAGAAAACTTGATGAACAGTAAGTTCGGAAGCACTGAGAATCCGTTGCTGGTCTCGGTTCGTTCCGGTGCCCGGGCTTCCATGCCGGGTATGATGGATACCATTCTTAACTTAGGTTTGAATGATGAAGTAGCCGAAGGAATGGTACGTAAGACGGGTAATCCTCATTTCGTGTACGATTCTTACCGCCGCTTTGTTCAGATGTACGGCGACGTGGTGCTGGGAATGAAACCGGTGAATAAGGAAGATATCGATCCGTTCGAAGCCATCATAGATGAGGTGAAAGCCATTCGCGGGATAGAGTTGGACAAGGATTTGTCGGTGGATGAGTTGAAAGATTTGGTGGCCCGTTTCAAGAAAGCCATCAAGGAACAGACCGGAAATGACTTCCCTACCGACCCGATGGAGCAACTCTGGGGAGCCATCTGCGCCGTATTCCGCAGTTGGATGAATGAACGTGCTATTCTTTACCGTAAGATGGAGGGCATACCCGATGAATGGGGTACGGCGGTTTCTGTCATGGCCATGGTATTCGGCAATATGGGCGAAACGTCGGCTACGGGTGTTTGTTTTAGCCGCGATGCCGCAACTGGTGAGAACCTGTTCAACGGCGAGTACCTTGTGAATGCCCAAGGTGAGGACGTTGTGGCCGGAATCCGTACACCCCAACAAATTACGGTAGAGGGTTCACGCCGTTGGGCTGCCCTGCAAGGTATCTCGGAGGAAGAACGTGCCGCCAAATATCCTTCGATGGAAGAGGCTATGCCTGAGATTTATAAAGAACTCGATGCCATTCAGACTAAATTGGAAAACCACTATCGCGATATGCAGGATATGGAGTTTACAGTTCAGGATGGCAAACTTTGGTTCTTGCAGACGCGCAACGGTAAACGTACCGGTACAGCTATGGTGAAAATCGCCATGGACTTGGTGCGTGAAGGATTGATAGACGAGAAAACGGCATTGAAACGTTGCGAGCCTCAAAAATTGGATGAGCTTCTCCACCCCGTGTTTGACAAAGATGCGTTGAAAAAAGCCAAGGTGATTACACAAGGGTTGCCGGCGTCTCCGGGGGCGGCTTGCGGACAAATCGTGTTCCACGCAGATGATGCCCAGAAATGGCGTGAGGACGGCCATCGGGTGGTTATGGTACGTATCGAGACCTCTCCCGAAGATTTGGCCGGTATGTCGGCAGCCGAAGGTATCCTTACCGCTCGTGGAGGTATGACTTCCCATGCGGCCGTAGTGGCTCGTGGTATGGGTAAATGTTGTGTGTCCGGTGCCGGTGCCATCAATGTGAACTACAAGAACAAGACAGTGGAGATCGAAGGCGTTGTATATAAAGAAGGCGATTACATCTCCTTGAACGGTTCTACGGGACAAGTTTATGCCGGAGAAATACCGACGAAAGCGGCTGAACTCTCCGGTGACTTCAAGGCGCTGATGGATTTGTGTGACAAATATACGAAGCTTCAGGTACGGACGAATGCCGATACACCGCACGACGCGCAAGTGGCTCGTTCTTTCGGAGCAAAGGGTATCGGTTTGACTCGTACGGAACACATGTTCTTTGAGGACCAAAAGATTGTGGCCATGCGCGAAATGATTTTGGCTGGTAGTGTGGAAGGCCGTAAAAAAGCTTTGGCCAAACTGCTTCCTTATCAGAAGAGTGACTTCAAAGGCATTTTGGAAGCTATGGATGGCTGTCCGGTGAACATTCGTTTGCTCGATCCCCCACTCCATGAATTTGTGCCCCATGACTTGAAGGGACAACAGAAGATGGCCGATGAGATGGGCGTCAGTGTGGAAGAAATTCAAAAACGTGTGGAAAGCCTTGCCGAGAACAACCCGATGTTGGGTCATCGTGGATGCCGTTTGGGGATTACTTTCCCGGAAATTACCGAAATGCAGACCCGTGCCATTTTGGGTGCAGCCTGCGAGTTGAAGAAAGAAGGTAAGGACCCGAAACCCGAAATCATGGTACCGTTGGTAGGCATCCTTTATGAGTTGAAACAGCAGAAAGAAGTTATTTTGGCTACGGCTAAAGAAGTTTTCGCCGAAGAAGGTATCGAAGTGGAATTCGAAATCGGTACTATGATAGAGACTCCTCGTGCGGCTCTGACAGCCAACCGTATCGCTTCGGAAGCCGAGTACTTCTCTTTCGGAACGAACGACTTGACACAGATGACATTCGGTTACTCACGTGATGATATTGCCAGCTTCTTGCCGGTATATTTGGAAAAGAAGATTCTGACAGTAGATCCTTTCCAGGTGTTGGACCAGAACGGTGTGGGCCAGCTCATTAAGATGGCAGTGGAAAAGGGACGCAGCGTACGTCCGGGCATCCGTACCGGCATTTGCGGAGAGCATGGCGGTGAACCTTCTTCCGTGAAGTTCTGTGCTAAAATAGGAATGGACTATGCATCTTGTTCTCCTTTCCGAGTGCCTATTGCCCGTCTTGCTGCGGCGCAGGCTGCAATAGAGGAATAAGAAGTAGCATAATATAATCATTGATTTAGGCTGTAATGCTCTGTAAAACAGACGTTACAGCCTAAGTTGTTTTAAGACAGTTCGTACACTTGACCGCAAAAAATGAGCCAAATGAACGGATAAACTTACAAATAGCTTACAAATCTGGAGGTGTGCACTTACAAAGAACTTACAAAAACAATAATACTGTAAATCAAAGATATATGGCAACATTTAAGACAATCGTAAGGTATAAAAGAGCCGATGGCTTTTACCAAGTGTACATCCGTGTCGTTCATCGTACAAAATCAGGCTATATCAAGACTGATAAATTTGTCACAGATAAACAGATTACAAAGTCAGGTGAAATCAAAGACCCGGTAGTGAATGAGTATTGTTCTCGTGAGATACTGCATTACAATGACATGATTAATCGACATGACGTGTCAAAGTATTCGGTCTCTGAATTGATAAATTTTCTACTTAATTCAGAAGCCGAGGTGTGTTTCAGTGAATATGCAATCCAATTCATTAACCGAATGGAAAATGAAGGACATGCAAGAAACGCTAAAAATTACCGTTTGGCGGTAAATCATTTAGAACGGTATATAGGAACTACCAGAATTATGTTTCCTGTTTTAACTTCTACAGTCCTTACTAAATGGATTGATAGTTTGTCTCTCACAAACAGAGCCAAAGAAATGTACCCTACTTGTGTTCGTCAGATTTTCAAAAAGGCAATAGTTGAATTGAATGATGAGGAACGTGGTGTTATCCGCATCAAGTTTAATCCGTGGCTAAAAATATCAATACCTAAATCGGATACTACTGTACAACGTGCCATCAGCGCAGAAGCCTGTCGGGAATTTTTCAATCGACCTCTCCCCCGGACTAAAATGATTTCTTCTCTTCCCGAACTAGGCAGAGACGTGGCGCTCTTATCTCTATGTTTAGGAGGTATCAATACCGTGGATATATACGAATTGAAAAAGGATAATTATCATGATGGCATAATTGGTTATAAGCGAGCAAAGACTAAGAGCAGTCGTAAGGATGAAGCCTACATCGAAATGAGAGTTGAACCATTCATTCAATCCACGTTTGACAAGTATCTTTCAGATAATACGGACGAATACCTGTTTAATTTCCATCAGCGGTATAGTAATTCGGATAGTTTCAATGCTAACGTGAACATAGGCATCAGAAAAATATGTGCTGATATGGGTATGAAGAAGGAAGATTATTATTGTTATTATACGTTTAGGCATACATGGGCAACCATTGCTCAAAATGATTGTGATGCAAACCTCTATGAAGTAGCATTTGGTATGAATCATAGTCATGGACTAAATGTTACCAGAGGTTATGTGAAAATAGACTTTTCTCCAGCATGGGAGCTAAATGCCCGAGTGATTGACTTTATATTTTTCAGCAGTAAAAGAAGTAAGCAAGGTAAAGCTCGTGATTTAGAATCACCAGCAGACAAACTATTTCGTATCACAAAAAAGATGATGATATATGGTCGTGCTTACTTTAAAGGTGATGTGGTTGCTGAATTAACGGATATAGGTTTCAGTAATGTAGAAGAAGTAATAGCAAAATTAGCGAAAAAGCTACCTAGCGACATACCTACTGGCTGTACCGTCCAATTCCGCCTATTGAACTGTGATTCAAAAAAAGAGGTCGTATATGAAAGAAGCAAAGGCAAAGGTTTTTAGTTCCGTCAACTAAGGGAACAAGTCTTGCAACATATAGGGAAGAAATCCAAATTTACCCTACACCGATAGAGCCGTGTCAGTCATTGTGATTGGCACGGCTTTACTGTCTGTTTTGTCGAGAACGGTATGGTTGCCTGTTCTCCCTGCCGGTGAAGAGAGAACCAAACAACAACCTGCCGAGTAGGACAAAGAACGTCTTTACAATCCAAATCACCAACTGGAATACCTTTTTGATAATCCAGACCACCAGCCTTGTGAGCCAATATAGGGCGAGGCATACCGGAGCGAGATACAGAAATAGCAATATATAGAATGGCATAAGCTGCAATTTTTACGTTTATACTATCCCTTCTTAAGGGGTGATTTCCTATATAAAGGTATTAAAAATCAGCGACATATTATAATTTTTGCCCCTATATTTTGAGTAAAAACAGAAACTTTTTCACTTGATTTTCAAGAATTTGGAATCATAGAACTTTTGTTACGGACACCATTCAAACCATATCTTCGGGTTATTCAATCCAAAGCATCTACGATATGAGTAACCCCGTTTCTTGTGGCTGTATGCTCTACTATATAATAATGTATAGGTAACGTATTACTCGAAACATTCCATCATCTGATACTTCTTTCCTTTGTGTTATGATTTGGATGAACCAATGATTCCGAACTTCAGGGAAAACGATGACCATGCAATCGTAGTCATTCGGATTATTCTAACCTACATTCCAAAACCTATCTACCGTGAACATTCAAGCGATGGAACACAGTTAATCTTTCTTTTTCGGTAACTCGATATTGTACGCAATGTATGCCGAAGCCGATTGGATATGCCATCCCAAAGCCATTATATCAGATAACCAAAGTATCGAAGTTCTTTGAACTTCGGGTGCGTGTATCTTTGGTTTGTCGGATGCTGCCTTTCAAAGAAAAGTGTTGCGCATTTCTTCGCAAGGCGGTTTTCAGCGATAATTTTGGTGTAATAAAGACCCGGGAGACCTTGACCTGCGTTGCAGGATTTGTCAAGCAAGTTGTACCCTTGTCATTACAAAACGGTGTTTCGTACTGCCGAGGGTGACTTGCCGACTGCCTTGCATCGGGGCGATTTTATCGCTGTTTCGCTCTGCGAAAAAGGTGTCCGGGAGACCGAACAACAAGTAAACCAAGTGTACGATGAATCAAAGAACAAAACATTTCCAACTCCGCCTGACCACGGATGAAGCTATCCGTTTGAAAGAGAAAGCGGCATCCCATCCGTCCGTAAGCTGTTACATCCGAACAGCCTTGAAAGAATATTCCGATGTCAATGCCAAACAAAGGCTTGAACTCATCAACGACCTCGGTGCGTTTTACCGGAAGTTCCAAAATGAATTGTCCTGGGCAGGTGGTAACCTGAACCAGTCGGTCAAGAGAGCCAACGAGCTTTCGGTAGCCGGATTGCTCAGTCAAACCTATCTCCAAGAAGTCCTATTGCCCGTTATCATGGACACACGGAACACCTTGAACGAGATAAAACGGGAACTGTATGTCGTAACTAAAAAAGCCACCAGACTTTAGGCTTTCGGTTACTTGAACCGTGAAACTTCGGTTCATAGAGATTCAAGACATAGAGATAAATCATTCAAACGACTACAAGATGATAGCAACCATATTACCCGGCAGCACGAACTTCCATGCCGTCGGTTACAATGAACGAAAAGTCGCGAAAGGAACGGCACGACTGCTTGAGATGAAAAACTTCGGCATACTCGGAACATTCGGTAAACCCACCCCGGATGAACTGGTCAGTTACCTTATGGAATACACCTCCCGGAACGACCGGATTCAGAAAGCGCAGTTCCATGTCGCTTTCTCTTGCAAGGGACACAAAATGTCGGAAGCCGAAGTATTGGAGTTCGCCCACCAATACCTTAAAGAGATGGGCTACATGGAAGAAGGACAACCCTTGCTTGCCTATTCCCATTATGACACCGACAACACCCACGTCCATATCGTCACTTCCCGTATCGCCCCTGACGGACGAAAGATAGAGCATGACAACGAGCGGAGGCGGTCACAGGAAGTGATAGACCGTATCTTGGGTAACGACCGGAAACAGAAAACCCAAGAAAGCGTGGATGTAGCCAAGGAATACACCTTCTCTTCCTTCGCCCAGTTCAAATCCGTCATGCTTTCCTTGGGCTACGAGACTTATCTAAAGGACGACACCGTATTCATCAAGCATGGTGGCAGGGTTCAGCAGAAAATTCCTTTTGCTGAAATTGCGGCATTGTATAAGCCGGGCAACCGAGACCGAAACCGCTGCCGCCAACTGCGAAGCATCCTCAAAAAATATCGGGACGTAAGTGCCAATAAAGAAGAATTGCAAAAGGAACTGAAAAACAAGTTCGGTATCGACATCGTATTCTTCGGCAGGAAAGATTCCCACTACGGCTACATGATTGTTGACCATCATAACAAGACAGTCATCAACGGTGCGAGGGTACTGGCAATTGACCAACTGCTGGACTTCGCCACCCCGGAACAACGCTTCAACCGTATCGAAGACTTCATTGACAAACTGTTTTCTCTCAATCCCAAGATAACACAGGCAGAGATACATGAGAAACTGATAAAACAACACGCCTATATCAAGAAAGGTGTCATCTATTTCCACGGAGAGACACGACCGCTCAAACCCTACATGGCAGAAGCGATAGATAGGAACAACCGTATCGCATGGGTGGAAATGTTCCAACCTACCACCGAAATGGAAAGAGCCCTCCTTTGTAAATTCTATAAGGTAAATGCCCCGGAGCTTGTCACCCTCCAGTCGGAAAGGAACCAGTCCTATACCAATACCGTCAACCACCTGCATGAAATCTTCGATGATGAAAGCATTACCTATGTCAGAGGCAAGCTAAAGGAAGAGGGCTTCATCATCCGTCAGGAAGAGGAAGCCACCTACGCCATCAACTTCCACAAGCATATCCTTGTCAACCTGAGCGAAGAAGGCTTAGACTTGAACCGCCTGAAACCACAGCAACAAAGCAAGCAGCAACAGCAACCGAAGCCAACAAACAGCCATACCTCCCACCTTGTCAAGTTACGGGACAGCAAAGATGGAAGCCGCAGTGAAAAACGGGAATGGGAAGTCGGTCAGAAAAACGGGTATGACGAGGTGGATGACGGTCGTTCCCTGAAAAGGTAGGACTTCCTGCCGTAACCTTTTCGGTCACTATGAACCCGGATAACCCGGAACTCCATGTCGGAATGTCCCCGGTTATCCCAACCCGATGCGCAAAAGTGTTGTGCATTTCGTTTTCCGAATACCGCTGTAATAATTTTGCCCGAAAATTATCAAACGAAACGGCATGATACAAACACCGGTCATAGTGACATTCGCCAACCAAAAGGGAGGTGTCGGCAAGACCACCCTCTGCGTAACCTTCGCCAACTACCTGGTGACGATGGGTGTCCGTGTCGTTGTGGTCGATTGCGACTTCCAGCACTCCATCGTCAAATGCCGTAAGGCAGACATCAAGAAGTATGGCGAGCAGCACATGCTTTATGAAGTGGTCGCCTACGAAGCCACCGACAAGGACGGTATGACCTCCCTGATGGAAAAGCTCCACAATGATCCGAGCATCGACGTGGTGCTGATGGACTCCCCCGGCAGCCTGAAAGCAGGCGGACTGGTTCCGATGTTCGTCAATTCGGACATCATCGTTGTGCCGTTCCATTACGATTTGGTGACAGTGCCCTCTACCGCCAGCTTCCTCATGTTCATAGACCGCCTGCGCAAAGCCGTGGGGGAACGGATGAAAGCCCGGCTCTTCATCATCCCCAACCTCCATGACAGCAGGGTCGGCAAGCGTTCCGAGCTTTTAGTATGGGAGAATACGAGGGAAACCTTTTCCAACTACGGTTATGTCACCGCCAAGATGCCCAAACGTGCGGACATGGAACGGTTCAGCACGATGGCCGCCCTCGATATGCAGGGCAGCATTGTCGCACCGATATTCAGTAAAATCTATGCCGCCATCTTCGATACGGAGGCTCCGATACGCAAAACAGAGTTGACGGGCATCCAACTGACGGAGAACTTGAATCCCGGACAAGAGAGGAAAATGGAAACAACAACAGATAATGAGAACAAATAACTATCACCCATAATAACATCGTACAATGAAAAAAGACATTCCCGAAATAGAAGACCTCATAACAGGCATCAATGACCCGGATGTGACCTTAGGCACAACACCCCGAACATCAGAGGAAGAATCCCCGTTAGTCATATCATCACACATCCCATCAGGAGGATCGGCTTCGGTTTCCGATTGTAGTAAATGTTGGCAAGACTTCCTTTCCCTTTTGGAAACGGATGAACTGACAACGGACAAGAACGACCGCCTTGTCTGTAAATTAGACCGTGACCTTGCGGATTCCCTTGACGATTGTGACATCCATAACCACAGCCGTTCTGATTTAGTGAACGCCATCGTCCGGGCGTTCTTCACGACCTATCTTGGCAAACTTGCCAAATACCGCCGGGAGAAGAAATCATTGTTTGTAAACTTCAAGGAGAAATACGATGGGAATAATTAAGTGGAACGACCGCAGGATTGCCGCTCTGTGTGAACTTTATCCGGTAGAGACCACTGCCTATACAGCCAAAGTGGTGGGCATGAGTGAGACGGCAGTCAAGAACAAAGCAAAGGAACTGGGCATTGTCAAAATCGCCAAGCCCCTGTGGATGAAACGTGCCGCCCATATCAGCAGCCATTTCCATACGGACTCCTTTTCAGAAATGGCAAGGGAACTGGAGATAAGCAAGACAAGTGTCAGTAGGATTGCCGACCGTTTAGGACTTAAACGCTCCCAAGCGGAACGCTACGACATCACATCCCGCATCCGTAGCGACATGATACACCGTGAACGCCGCCGTGTCATCTTCGGGCTGGCTCCCATCACACGTATGAAGGTGGTTTCCAACCGGGCAAGGGTCAGGCTCCGTTCACTGTTGAAGCGCAAAGGCTACACGGTGGGCGGTGAACGCAATATCCTCTACTATGCGGAAGGAATCAAGCGAAGCGAGCGGCAAGAGAAGCGGGGCATGAAGTTGGGACTTCAATTTCTTCCCATTAGCGTAATGACAGTATCAACCATCATATAAATACACCATGCAATACGGACAGATTGTATTTCTTCTATTCATTGCGTTCCTATTTTACTATGCCGTCCTGATAGTCCTTGACATCCAAAAGGCGAAGATGGCACAGGCAGCCGAACAGGAGAACCATACCGAAGAAGAGATTGACATATCGGATGAAGCGCAGAGCTTCAAACCCATAAAGATAGAACGTGACGAACCGGCGAAACAGCAGACGGAAGATAAGGCTGAATCCACCAGTGACGGCAACAGTGATTCACAATCCAAAGAGCCTTATCACCATCCCGGCTACCGTGAAGCCATCATGACCGACGGCATACTGGTGGATAACCTCATAGAGGAAATCAACCGGCTGGCGGAAACCGGTACAAGTGACCTCGGTACGGTGATATTCAACTGTGAGAACGCCCTGTAAGCGGAACTTACCCGACATTCATATATACAGGGCTTGAAGCCCTCCCGTTCCTTTAGCGACACCTGTTCCTTTGGCGATAGAAATCAAGTAAACAAATAAAACATTTCATCAAATGAGAAGAATCAAATCAATTATCAAGGGTGCGGTACACCGCATCAAAGAGTCGTGTCTGGCGTTTGGACGAAAGGCCACAATCGCTTTCTGCACATTCACATTCGCCGTATCGGAGGCTATGGCAGGCAGTAAGGGTGCGGCGGGTTTCACCAAAGCCACGCAGGAAATCAGTTCGTATGAAACACCCGTTTCCAACCTGATGAAAGCCATTGCAGCAGTCATCGTTCTGGTCGGTGCGTTCAATGTTTATTTTAAGATGCAAAACGGTGACCAGGACGTGAAGAAGACCATCATGCTGACCATCGGTGGCTGTGTCGCGTTCATCGCATTGTCCGAAGCGTTACCGTTATTTTTCAAATAAACGACATCCAAAGATACAGACATGGCAATGAATCCGGAGGGCTATCCCGTTTTCAAAGGGCTGCAAAAGCCGTTGGAGTTCATGGGCATACGTGGACGTTTCCTCACACTGGCTGCAGCAGCCGTCGGCGTGTCATTCGTCGGCTTCATCGTGTTCTCCATTGCACTGGGGAAACTTGCCGGGTTCATCGCCATGCTTGTGATGATAATAGCCGGACTGGTCACCATCTACATCAAGCAGCGTGGCGGACTCCATAACAAGCGGAAGGACAAAGGTGTCTTTGTCTATAAGAGCCTGAGAAAGAAATCCTGATTACCTAATAATTAAACTAACAAACGAATGGCACATACCAAAAAGAAAGTGTTTGATGGGCTATATGCCCAATTGGAAGAGACGGACGGCAATGTCGTCCTTTTTTCAGCCAAAGGGGAACCCTCTGTCATCTTCGAGATGACCAACCCGGTTCAACAACTGTGTACCGATGCCGGAGAGTACCTTCTTTTTCAGGACGTGCTTTCCAATGTGGTGCAGACCCTTGGCGAGGGCTATGCCTTGCAGAAACAGGACATCCTCTGCAAGCAAGCCTACCACCATGAGGTACCGGAAGATGCGGAGTTCCTGACCCGTAGTTACTTCAACTATTTTGAAGGGCGTGAGTTCACCGAGATACGCACCTGCTTAATCATCACGCAGGCAGTGGTTCACAGCCAGTTCGTGCAGTATGACCCGAAGAAATGGATGGAGTTCCATTCTAAAATATCGAAGGTAGATGACATCCTGACCGAGCGTAACATCCGCCACCGCAAACTCACCAAGGAAGAGGTCAAGGAATACTGCCACCGTTTCATGGCGTTCCAGTTCCGTCATGGTTCATTCTCCATGAGTAATTTCAAGGCATCGGACGAATACCTGAAAATAGGTAGTCGTGTAATCCGTTCCTTCCCTTTGGTGGATATAGACGAGATAAACCTCCCATCCGTGGTAAAACCTTATACCCAGACGAACATCAACGGCTATGGTATCGCCACTGACTTGTTGTCTTTCCTGACGAATATACCACATACCGATTGCGTGGTCTATAACCAGGTGATACAGATTCCCGAGCAACGCAAACTATTACGGAAATTGCAAGCCAAAGCCAAACGACACTCCTCCATGCCCGACCCGAGCAACAAGATTGCCAAAGCGGACATCGAGGAAGTGCTGAACCGTCTGGCTGTAGATAGTACCCTGTTGGTGAACAGCAACTTCAACATAATGGTCAGTTGTCCGGCAGACAAGGTGACACCGGTAACATCCTACATCGAGACCAAACTTTACGAGTGCGGTATCATGCCTTCACGGACAGCCTATAACCAGTTGGAACTGTTTACCGATAGCTTTCCCGGCAATGCCTACACATTCAATCCCGATTATGACCTGTTCCTGACACTCTCCGATGCCGCCTTGTGCCTCTTCTTCAAAGAGCACTTGAAAGGTTCGGAAGATACACCGCTGACAACCTACTATACCGATAGGCAGGGGCTTCCCGTCTGCATTGACATCACCGGCAAGGAAGGCAAGGTCAAGATGACGGACAACGCCAATTTCTTTTGTATCGGCCCAAGCGGAAGTGGCAAATCGTTTCATATGAATACGGTCGTCCGCCAGTTACTTGAACAAAACACCGATGTCGTCATGGTTGATACGGGTGACTCTTACGAGGGTATTTGTGGCTATTATAAAGGTACATACATATCTTATTCCAAAGAGAAACCTATCTCCATGAACCCGTTCAAGGTGACAAAGGAAGAGTATGCCCAGAACTTCGGTGAGAAGAAGAACTTCCTCAAATCCTTGGTATTCCTGATTTTCAAGGGGAACGCTGTTCCCACCAAGATTGAGGATATGCTTATCAACCAGACCATCGTGGAATACTACGAAGCCTACTTCCATCCCTTCGAGAACTTTACCGATAAGGAACGGGAAGGTTTGCGACAAAAGCTGTTGATAGCTGCCCGTATGGAGTGTGACCATGATAAGTACGACCACGATATGAAGGACATCGACCGACTGATAAACGAGAAGGAAGTCCCGGAAAAGCCGGAGAGCCGTGCGTTGATGTTGCCAACAGAAGCCCGCCGCCACAAACTCCTGCGCCAGTGCCGTTCCTTGAATGCGCTTGCCCATGATCCGGCAGCCTCTCCGTCCGAGAGGGAACGCTCTTTGCGCATCATAGAGAAGTTCAAGCAGGAACTATACGACAATTCCATGCTGGTCAAGATTGACCGGCAGATAGACCATCTGGAACGGCAGAAACAGCGGTTGAAGGTGAAGGAACTTTCTTTCAATTCCTACTACGAGTTCGCCTTGCAACGTATTCCGCAAATCATGTCATTGGAGAAAATAGACTTCCCCATCCGTGACTTCGCTGCCATCCTGAAACAGTTCTACCGGGGCGGAGAACTGGAAATGACACTCAACTCAGACTTGGATGCCAACCTCTTTGATGAGCAATTCATCGTCTTTGAAATCGACAAGATAAAAGATGACCCGGTGCTTTTCCCCATTGTGGTGCTGATTATTATGGATGTGTTCCTGCAAAAGATGCGTATCAAGAAGGGAAGAAAAGCCCTCATTATCGAAGAAGCGTGGAAAGCGATTGCCTCGCCCACGATGGCGGAGTATATCAAGTACCTCTATAAGACGGTGAGAAAGTTCCACGGCATTGCCGGAGTCGTCACCCAGGAATTGAACGATGTGATAGACTCTCCCATTGTGAAGGAAGCCATCATCAACAACTCGGACGTGAAGATACTGCTTGACCAGACCAAGTTCAAGGACAGGTACGAGGAAATTGCGGCAATCCTGGGCTTGACACAGGTGCAACGGCAGCAGATATTCACCATCAACGCCCTGAACAACCATGAAGGGCGCAGCTACTTCAAGGAGGTATGGATATGCCGGGGTACCCATTCGGATGTGTATGGCGTGGAGGAAGCCCCGGAATGTTACTGGGCATATACCACGGAACGCACCGAAAAGGAAGCCCTGAAGATTTACCTCAGGCAGTACGGCACGATGCAGGAGGCAATCACCCGCATTGAAACCGACCGCAAACTGGACGGAGGTCTGAAATATCTCGAATTTGCAAGGAAAGTCAATCAACAACAAAAAGTCATGTCGTTATGGAAAAAGTGAAATCTCAATTAAGGTACATATCAGTGATACTGATGATGTGCGTGGTCTGTACTCCATCGTTTGCTATTTGGAAAGTTGTGATTGACCCTCATTGCCTGAAAGCGGTCTCTACTAATCTCGCTACTCAAAAGGCGATTGAGGGGCAACATAACCACCGCTTGGATTCCATCGCTTCCAAGAAGAAAAAACTGGAATTATATACCGTAAGTATGGCGACTATCAAGGAACTCTACAAGGTGACACTGGAGAATGTAAAGGGATTTGGGACGGAAAGCAAGTATTATACTGAGATAGGACGCTGCGCCTATGACATCATCTTGGATGTGCCTGAATTGGTCAAGACGGTCAACAAAGCCAAGTTTAGCAACAAACTAATGTGCCTGAATGAATTAGGGAACCTTGTGGTAGAGACCCAACAGTTAGTAGGCAACTTCGTAAACATCGTGAACAATGCCCGGATAGACAATCCGCTCAAAGGACAAGGAACGGCGAAGAAGCAAAGTGACGGGCATAATATGCTTGACCGCTACGAGCGTCTGACGGTCGCCAACCGCATCTATACGGACTTGATGAACATTCGCTACAAGGTGGAAGGCATGATGATGATGGCGCAATATGCTACCTTGAATGACCTTTTCTTTTCCATAGACCCGGAAGGATGGGTAAACGTGGTGACGATGAAGAACCATGTGGGCGGACTGGTACGTGACTGGAACGGGTTGAAAAGCTAATATATAAGGTATGAAGCATTTGATAATATTTTCTTTGATTATGGCTTTTACCATTATGTTGCCGGTCAGGACATTCGCCATTGATATGCCGAAAGACCTTCCCACCATAGAAGCCCTGATAGCCTTGCATAAGGCAATCAAGAAGGATGAAGACAAGGCATTGCAACGTGTGGCCACGAGTTTCGGGGAGCAATCGGTCATCACCAAGGGAGCGAACAAATTCAACGATGTCCGTACCACTCTTGACACAAGGCTCAACAATGCCCATTCCTATCTGGTATTGGCAGGAGCCATTTCCTCCTCCGCCAATTCGCTTTATATGCTCGTAAAGGAATACAAGGACTTCACAAGCAACACGTTCAAGCACGTGTTGGGAAAGCCCTTTGTGGCATGGTACTATGCGGATGCGAATGTCGCCATATCAAGGGAGGTAAAGCACTGCTATAACCTCTATGCTTCGGTGGCGGCATCCGGCATCAACCTGATGAAAGCCACCATGGATGAGAAACTGGATTTGGTGCTGTCGCTTAAAACATCCATCGACCGTGCCCGGCACATCATCGACAATGCAAACCTCTATTGTTTCCTGGTGACGGATTGCGGCTGGAAGCCCGATTACATCTGGGAGATACTGAACTCCGAAGTCAAGGATGCGATAGCGGAAAAAGTAATCAATAAATGGAACAAAGGATATGAAATGTAGAAAGACAATGATACGGAACGCCTTATTTTTAATGGTATTGTTGGGTTTTTCAATAAGTGGAAACGCCCAAGCTGTAAGGCATGACAAACAGAAGGAAAAGCAATGGCAGTCAATGGAAAACGGCCCTTGGGATTTTGCGCCCGACTGGTACTATTACTTCCTGCACAAGAAATACTCCGGTGCTGAAATGTATTGGAAATGGGCGGGCTTCAAGTCCGGCTGGCGTGTGAGGTTCAAGGAGCCTAAATCCAACATCAAGCGCATCATGCCGGTACGTGTCCTCTCGGAAGAGACCCAACGGCAGAAAGTGGACAAAGTCGAGGACGAGCGCAAGTATGTCGAGGAACTGTATAAGGAGGAACTGCTACGGGAAGCTGACCGCTCGGTGGATTTGACCTATGCCTCCTACAAGGATGAGTTCAACCGGATGCAGGACTGCATCACGGACGGGTTGCTCTACTGTATGCAGAAGAGCGGCGGCAAACTCAAATACCAGGTGGACGAACTGGGACGGCAGAACGAACTGCTTTGTGCCGACATCGCCTATATCCACAAGACGGGAGTCGGCTACGAATTGGAGAACGCCAAGCGCAGGCAGGCTTACGAGGATGCCAAGATAAAGATGGAGGAACTGGTCAACCGTACCGCCCATTTGTGCGCTATGGCTGCCACACATTATTAACGAATATGTAAAACAGACTCAATATGAATTTACAGTGTGTTCTTTTGACGATTGGTCTGCCCGCCATAGATGACAGTCTTGACAAGCTGCTTGTCGCTATGGAGACCTTCCCGAATGTGGCGGTTCTGGGTGATGCCGTTTCCATGGCACGGGTCATCGGACTCTGCCTTGCCCTCTGTGTCGGTTCTTACGAATGTTGGATGATGATGCTTGGACGGCGTGGCATGGATGTGATGAAACTGCTGCGTATTGTCGGCATATCCATGTGCATCTCTTTCTCTTCATGGATCTGTTCCGCTTTGCAGGTGCCCGGCAAGGAACTGGAAGCCGCCACCAAAGCGATGGCGCACTCCAAGAACAAGGAGGTCGCCGCTTTCGAGTTGAAGGTGGCACAGAAGCAGAGCGAATATCTTGACCGTTTGAGGGCGGTACAGGATTCCATAGCCACGGCAAAGCAGGTCGCCGCCATTGGTGAGGATGCCAACTGGTGGGACAAACTCATCTACAACGTGGAGAACTTGGGCACCACCATCAACAACTACGCCCAACGTGCGGCGGTGGCCACCGAGACCAAGGTCAGTGAGTGGATAAACGATGTCATCCGTTTTGTCGGTGAACTGATTTTCCAGATGTCCTATTACGGCATCCTTGTGGCGCAACGTATCTTCATGGCAATCATGCTGATATTCTGTCCCATCATGTTCGCCCTGTCGCTTGCCCCGCCTTGGAGTTCGGCATGGAGCCAATGGATGTCGAAGTTCCTTTCCCTCTCGTTGTGGGGATTCGTCACATATATGTGCCTCTATTACATCGACTTCATCCTGCTTTATAACTTGCAGCAGGATATGATAGCCTACGACCACCTGCTTCACGGCTCACTCAACTCTTGGTCACAGATAGGCGCACTGGGCTTGCAGGGTATCGGTTCCAACTGCATGTACGCCATGGGAATGTTGGTGGGTGCTTACATCATCCGCTTTGTTCCCGAAGTGGCATCTTGGTTGATTCCGGGCGGTGTAAGTTCGGGAGCAGGTTCTGCCGCAGGTGCGACTGCTGTTGGTATAACAGCCACCGCTGGGGCGGTAGCCGGAAACACGGTGACGGGTGGAGCGAAAGCAATGATGCCATCATAAATTTAAACAATAACAGATATGCTTATACAATCATTAGAACAGAAAACGAAGCTCGCCATGATGACGGTCATCGCGACGATAAGCGGTTGTGTGGTCATCTGCGGATTCACCCTCTGGTGCTGTATCTCGCTTGTGACAAAGGAAAGGGAACAGATATACATCCTTGACGGCGACATCCCGTTCTTGGCGGAACGTGCGCAATTGGAAGCCAACTTCACGATGGAAGCGAAAGCGCATATCCAGCTTTTTCATCAGTATTTTTTCAACCTGCCTCCCGATAACGACTATATCAAGTGGACGGTCGGCAAGGCGATGTACATGGCAGACGGGACGGCACTCAAACAGAAACAGGCGTTGGACGAGAACGGCTTTTATTCCGACATCATTTCTTCATCGGCAGTTTGTACCATCATGTGCGATTCCATCAACTTTGACGAGCATGAACGCAAGTTCACCTATTATGGTACGCAGCTTATCAAGCGGCGTACCCGGGACATGAAGCGGTCGATGGTCACAACCGGCTTTATCGAGAATGTACCGAGGACACAAAATAACCCGCACGGGTTGATGATTACCGGCTGGAGAACCATCGAAAACAAGGATTTGGATTATTAACGGTAAAACAAAACATACATAGCGGTATGAAATCAATAAAGAAGAAATTGCAGGATAGCCGCCTGCAAACCCATCAAGCGTTTACGGACTGGATGCGCCCAAAGATAGTGACAATCGGCAGCAAATGGCGGTTGGCAGCACGAATAAGACTGGCAAACGCATGGGCGACCAAGCATCCGAGGCGTATTTTCGCTTATGTGACAGGCACGTTATTCCTTTTGCTTATAAGCTCTATCCTTTCTGGTGGCAGGGAAACGGAAGAACCGGATGTAGGTACAATTGTTGGTATGGAACCGATGTTTAACGGATTCCATACCATACAGGCGAACAAGGAGAAGCACCGGAATACCCTAATGGAACTGGTCACAGACGGACAGTCCATCCGTGGGGAACTGGATTCATTGATAGCCATTCCTCATAAGACGCATGGGGATTCCATCCGTATTATTAAACAGTACAAGCAACTGGAAAATATAGTCAAATCACTGAACATCAACGAGAACAATAGTTATGATTAAAGTAAATTTCAAACAGCCCAAGTATATCTTCCCGCTGGTTATCTTCGTACCCTTATGCGCCTTGATATACTTTGTGATGCAGACCTTCGGGGGCGGTGAAAGCGGAAAGCAGGAAGTTGCCACCGACCGCATCAACATGGAACTTCCTGAAGCCCGTGCGGAGGAAGCCGGTGACAAAATGTATGAAATGTCCAGACGCTTCGGTGACGAGGATGCCTTTACAGCCGTCGGCTCCTTGGGCGAAGAAAAGAAGGAGAACGAGAGTCTGGAGCACGGCTATTCGGAGGAAGAACTGAACCGTCTCGATGCTGCTGAAGCGGAACGCATCCGCCAGCAACAGGAAATGGAAGAACTGGAACGGTCGCTTGCCGAATCAAGGAAGCATATCAATTCCTACGCATACGGTGACAAGACACCGGGCAATGATGATACCGAAGATTTCGCCCGTGACTTGGAAGAGATACAACGTCGCAGCTATGAACGGCAGAAAGCCATTGAGAATGGACTGGGTATCGGGAATGAGGAAGCGGAAGAAGCGGTACGCAAACAGCGTGCGGACTCCATCGCCCGGGTACGGGAGGAAGAAAGGGAACGCAACCGTCCAAACCTTGTCATCAAGTCGGCAGACACCAACGCCGACAAGTTCCACACGGTGGAAGCGGAAAGCGGTACGGCGGATGCCACGCTTATCCGTGCGATGATAGACCAGACCACCAAGGCAAAGGAAGGAACCCGGTTACGTTTCAAGTTACTTGATGATGTGACGGTAAGCGGGACAAGGCTCAAAAAAAATACCTACCTGTACGGGACGGTAACGGGATTCGGGCAGCAACGTGTACGTGCGGCCATCACCAGTATTCTTATCGGTGGCAAGTTCATCAAGGTGAACCTTTCCGTGTTCGATAATGACGGAATGGAGGGTTTCTATGTCCCCGAATCCGCCTTTCGTGATTTCGTGAAAGATGCGGGTGCCAGCACGGTACAACAGAACATCAGTTTTGAGTCGGACGGCTATGGGTCTGGAATTTCCGGGGAGGCGGTCGCTTTGCAAGCGTTGCAGAATATGTACAACTCCGCAACTTCGGCAATCTCTTCCAACATTCGGAAAAATAAGGCAAAAATCAAGTATAATACGATTGTCTATCTGATTAACTCGGATGAAACAAGATGACAAGCGTTCAATTATAATCGGTAATCATTTAATTCAACTCTATATGAAAACAAAAATCCTTTCCATCATTCTCTGTTTGTGCGGTTTTACCTTACACGTATCCGCTAACGAGAAGATTTATGTGAACTGTGAAGTGACCACCCATATTGTCATGCCGGAGAATATCAAACTGGTGGATATTTCTACCACGAAGATTATCGGGAACCAATGCGCTGATAACATTGTCCGTATCAAACCGTTTATAGAGAGTGACTCTATTAATCTGGGCAACTACAAAGAGGATGAGCTCTTGGGTACGGTGACATTGATTGGGGAACGTCACATCGCCCAATACGACATCATATATACCGGGTCTGCCCAATATGCCGCTTCTATTTATCATGTGTCCTACCAACATGCGGAATCTTATATCAACCCCGAAGTTTCCATGCCGGTATCGGAAATGGCACACTACGCTTGGGCGGTCTATGGCAGCAAGCGCAAGTACAACCAGGTGGTATCAAGGATGCACGGCATGAAAGCCGTGGTCAATAATATCTATTCCATCGGTGACTACTTTTTCATTGATTACTCGTTGGAGAACAGGACGAAGATAGCCTACGACATCGAAGAGTTGCGTATCAAGCTGACCGACAAGAAAGAGACCAAGGCTACCAACTCGCAGACGATCGAATTGACACCGGTCTATTCGCTCAACCTTGCCAAGAAGTTCAAGAAGCATTACCGCAATGTGCTGGTGCTGCCCAAGCTGACTTTCCCTGACGAAAAGGTACTCCGCCTTGAAATCTCCGAGAACCAAATCAGCGGACGTTTGATTACATTGACCATTGAATACGAGGACATCCTCCATGCGGACGGTTTCGATTCGGACATCCTCAAAAAATCCCCTTACCATTATTATCCCCATATATACCGATAAGCTATGAAGAAGTTTCTATTTACTATGGTCTGTGCGCTAACGGCACTTTGCGCATCCGCACAAGACGGCAAGCTGACGATAAACGCCGGCTTCCTGTTTCCCTCCACTTTGAACGCCACGGTCGGTTACGAACATCCGCTTTCCTACGGCAACGCCGTGGAGGTGTTCGGTGAGTTGGGCAACCATTGGCAGACACCGGTATGTCACCGTTTTTGGAAAGGTTATTATTGGGATGGCGGTTTGGTGTACAAACACCGTTTGGTCCGGTATAAAAACGGGATGTTCCGCTTCCGTTTTGGCCCGCAGTTCGGGGCAACACAACGTAAATTCTTTCTTGGGATAGAAGGCGGTTTTGAATACAACTATGTATTTCAGAACGGTTGGGAATTTGCCCTTATCCAAAAGAACAATGTGAATTTCATTCATGGTGACACGTTCCGAAACGGTCTGCTGATAGGTATGAAGATTCCATTCTAACGGTAATCAAATAGTATTCTAATAGTGTTCAAACAGAATTAACGGTAATAATAGTGTATGGCATTTGAAGAGACAAGGGAACAGCAACAGATGTACAACTACTTCCGCAGTTGCATCTATATCTTCCTTATATTGGAAATCGTGATGAATTTGCCGATTACGGCAGACAACCGGGTAACGCAGTTCGTATTGGATTTGCTTGGACGGTTCAAGGTATTTAATTCCGTTTCCGGCTGTAAGGTCGCGGAACTGGTCTGCATCTGTATCGTCTGCATCGGGACAAAAGCGAAGAAAGCCCTCAAATTCAACGTGAAAACGATGGTCATCTATCCGGTACTGGCAGGACTGACCCTTGTCGGCTTGTGTTTCCTCTTTCACGGAATGGACTTCGGTATGAACTGGATGGGATTCCCGGCGAACCGGATTCTCTATGCAATCTGTTCGGTGGTGGGCACCATGTTGGTGCATCAGGGATTGGATGCCATCGCCAAGTATTACAACAACAAGGTGGGCGAAGACCGTTTCAACTTCGAGAACGAATCCTTCCAACAGTCTGAAGTCCTGACGAATAACGACTACTCGGTAAACATACCGATGATTTACTATTGGAAGCAGAAGATGCGCAAGGGTTGGATAAACATCATCAATCCTTTCCGTGGTACAATCGTCTTGGGTACGCCGGGTTCGGGTAAGTCTTTCGGTATCATTGATCCGTTCATCCGGCAACATTCAGCCAAGGGGTTCACGCTTATGGTCTATGACTATAAGTTTCCGACACTTGCCAAGACGTTGTTTTACCAGTTCTGTAAGAACAGGAAAGCGGGCAGGTTGCCGGAGAACTGTGGTTTCCGTATCGTCAACTTTACGGACGTGGAGTATTCCAACCGAATCAATCCCATCCAACGGAAATACATTCCCGACTTGGCGGCAGCATCCGAAACGGCGGCCACTCTCCTTGCCTCATTGAACAAGGGCGGTGGTGAAAAGAAAGGCGGTTCGGAAGCGTTCTTCACCAATTCGGCAGAGAACTTCTTGGCAGCAATCATTTACTTCTTCGTCAATTTCCATCCGGTTGGCTTTAGGAACGGGAAGAAACTGAGACGCTTCATATCACTGGAGGGAAGAAAATTGGAGATAGTTATCCGTAACTGGGATGACTTCAATGCCATTGATAAGGACGGGAACGTCGTGCTGGACTTCGTGGATGAGAAAGGAAATGACGTATCTACGGACGAGGACAGGATGTTTGTGGATTTGAACGGCTTTGGCTATACGGACAGAACCGGAAAGAAGATACGGATTGACCATTGTTGGTATGAGGACGAGACGGGTAACGAGGTGGAGCCGGACACCGTTACGGGAGAGTATTCCGATATGCCCCATGTGTTGTCCTTCTTGGGGAGACCTTACGACCAGGTGTTCAATATTCTGATGCAGGATGACAAGATAGCCTCGCTGATGGCACCGTTCAAGAGTGCCTACGAGAACAAGGCGAATGACCAGTTGGAAGGTATGGTGGGTACGCTTCGTGTCAATGCGGCACGGTTGGTTTCCCCTGAAGCCTATTGGGTGTTCACCGGAGACGATTTCGATTTGAAGATTTCTGATAGGGCTAATCCGAGTTACCTTGTCATCGCCAACGACCCGGAAAAGGAACAGGTCATCGGCTCGTTAAACGCTTTGGTGCTGAACCGACTGATTACCCGTGTGAACTCCAAGGGGAACATCCCGGTAAGCATCATCGTGGACGAACTACCCACGCTCTACTTCCACAAGATAGACCGTCTGATTGGAACGGCACGTTCCAACAAGGTTGCCGTTACGCTGGGCTTTCAGGAATTGCCTCAGTTGGAAGCGGACTATGGTAAAGTGGGTATGCAGAAGATTATCACCACCTGCGGAAACATCTTCATGGGGGCGGCACGTAACAAGGAGACTTTGGAGTGGGCACAGAATGATGTGTTCGGCAAGGCGAAACAAACTTCCCGTTCCATTTCCATCAACGACCAGAAGGTATCAACCACCATTTCCGAAAAGATGGACTACCTTGTTCCGGCGGCGAAGATTGCGGATATGGCAACCGGTTGGCTGGCAGGTCAGGCGGCACGTGACTTCACCGCTACCGATGAGAGTATGCTGAACCGCTTCGACATCGAGCTGTCAGAGGAGTTCAAGACCACGAAATATTTCTGCAAGACACACTTCGACATGAAGCAGATAAAGGAGGAAGAAGCGCACTATGTACCGATACCCAAACTCTACGAGTTCAAGAACGACCGGGAGAAAGAGATTATGCTGAACCGCAACTTCAAAAGAGTCAATCAGGAGGTGGAAGATATGGTGAAGGAGCTTCTTGGAATGAGTTGATGGCTTATGAACAGATTTCTTTCATTCCCCCAATTGAGCGGTAGCGCACTGAAAATCATTGCCATTCTTTCGATGGTGATAGACCATTGTGCCTATTACTTGTTGGAACATAGCACGGTATTGTATGAAGCGATGCGCTGTGTGGGGCGTATCGCTTTCCCGGTGTTTGCGTTTCTGATAACAGAGGGATTTTCGCACACTCAGAACAGAAAAAGGTACTTTTTGCAACTATTGGCTTTTGCCATCCTCAGTGAAATACCGTGGTATCTGTTGAATAGAACGGATGGAACGCATAACGTAATGTTCACTTTGGCTTTGGGAGTGGTGACTCTGGCTCTGTTGGATAGATGTTGTGAGCACAAGACTTTGTCATTTATGGCAGTTGCCCTTGTTGCTGTATTGGCATATTATATGGGTACGGATTATGACTGGAGAGGCATTTTAATGATAGCCATCTTTTATATGACCCAACCGCAAGCGGACAACCTGCAAGGCAGGATGATTCAGATTCTTTTTACCTTTCCGCTGATGATACATTACGGAATTATTGGTGCAATCTTTGCATCCGTGGTTATCCTCTCGTATAACGGGGACAGGGGATTTATAAGAGGAAAGGCGTGGAAGTATATTTTCTACGCCTTTTACCCAGTGCATTTATTGCTCATTTATATGCTAATTACTGTTGTTCAATAAGATAACAGACTTAATATGTCGTGCCCCTTATCTATATGTGCTTGATAAGTCTTGCCGGATTTCCCGCCACAATTGTATTGGGTTCAACATCGTGTGTGACTACACTTCCTGCACCAACCACGGCATTTTCACCGATGGTTATTCCCGGCAAGATGGTGGCTCCTGCACCAATCCATGCACCACGCTGGATATGTATGGGTTTGCAAGTGATTATCCAACGATTCTCCAAATCGTGGTTGTTGGATATAAGTTGTACATTGGCAGCTATCTGCACATTATCATCAATGGTAATTCCACCTGCTGACATCATCAGGCATCCCGGCATGATAATGACATTGCTTCCGAACTTCACATTAGCTGTCCTTACACCGGAAAAGGGCGTTTCTATACGGCAGTTTTCACCCAAATGCGGAAATACCTTCTGTAGAAGTTCGGTGTATTCTTCTGTGTCGGGCATTGTGTGGTTCAGTCTGAAAATATTCTGCCGTAACTCCTTTGCCTTTGCCAAATCCTCGGCAGATTGATGGAGGCAGTCTATTCTGATTTCTTCCATAAATGATTATTCTTTAGCGTTCATTTTCAAATAAAAATCAACAAAGCCTTTGATAGTCCAATCGTGTGCTTCACTGACATCCTCATTGACGGCTTTGAAGAAGCATGCCGGAATCTTTCCTTTTGCCAAATTATCTTTGATGCACGGGGTACATCCTTGGTTGTGATTACTCGGATGGTTGCGACATCCTGTTACAGGACAACTACAAAAATGGTCGCACTTATGTTCAATTTTGTTTTCTTCTTGATTCATAGTTGATATTCAATTTCTTAATGCAAAGGTAGCCTGTTTCGTCTAAAATCTTATCAAGAATAACTGTCTATTTCACATAACCTATAAATATTCACTTAAAATACGACTTACTGCTTGGATATATCCTGGATCTTCTGCGTAGCCAATCTCTTTGAGCCATAAAAGATAGTTCCCACCCTTGTATTTATATTGCACCTTAGTATAATACGCCCGGACACTTTCCGTCCAATGGTCAAACTCGTAATATTTCCCGGTTTGCGGATTGGTCAGTCCGAAAAGGTTGTGTTTGTTGCGGCATACCGAAGAACGGAACCAACCGGTTTCAAGGATGGCTTGTGCCAGTACGATTTTCGGGTATTGGATGCCGTTACGCCTTATCTCTTCATAAAGGTTGGGGATAGTCAGCAGAGGGAAGGAACTTATATCCTTTGGCGTTTTTAGGGACGTGCTTTTGTCACTATTTCGGGCAACGGGAGTATTGTGTCTGTATTTTCCAACCAAGGCAACCAATGTGTCTTTGGCTTCTTTCCTTACCGTATAGGATTCCGTTTCTTCCTTATTATCAGCACGAACAGCCGTTTTCTTTACAAAAACAGGCATGACTTCCGTCTCTTTGGTAATCGTATAGAACTGTGCCGAAGCCCTGACAGTTCCTAACGCCATCATTATTATCATCAGAATAGTGTTGCGCATTTCTTTATCCGGGTATCAGTGGAAATAATTTTGTGTCTGACAAAGCGGTCATTACCGCAAAATTAACTCAATCAACAAACCCGAATGGAAATGAACAACAGAAATCAATCAGAAATGCTGCCCTACGAGAAACTGGCAGTATTGGGTATCGACCGCAAGAAAGCCGACAGTCTGCCGCAGGAGGTAAAGGAAAAGCTGGTTTCCGGCGAGGTAACGCCACTCATGCAGGTGTCGCTTAGTGCCCGAAATGGTGACTTGATCACGTTACCCCTCAAACTCCAGATGACAATCGACAAGGACGGTCATCCCGCACTCATAGCTTATCCGGTAAGGGCGGAACTGGAAACCGGACGCAACAAAGTCCTTCATCTGACCGAACAGGAAGCGGAAAGGCTTAAAAAGAGGGACATCGTACAGAAAAACGTAGATGTAAACGGGGAAAAGACAAAGCAATACCTGCAACTTGACCCAGAAACCCAATCGGTCATCCACCGCAAGGTAACGGACATCAAACTGGAGCAGAAACTCAAAGACATGGAAAAGGTCAACGACATCGAACTGGGCACCCAGCAGAAACAACAGGTGCGTGATGGCAAACCAATCGAATTGAATGTGGGCGGTGAGAAAGTCTCCATAGGCGTTGACCTCAAAGAGCCACAAGGCCTCAAGGTCATCAAGGGCGATCTGAAAGAGTGGGAAACGCAAAAGAAGCTCCGTTATGACGAGCAGCATCCCGAATACCTCGGTCTTGTCATGACCGACAAGAACCGCTGGGAATATCAGAAAGTGGTGGACACACAATCCAAAGAACGTGCTTTCAAGCTGAACCATCGTTCCGAACAGAAACAGGATAAGGGACTCAAACTATAAACCCATGGCACAGAAGAAACCAAAAAACGATGCCGGCTTATTGAAGCAGTACAATGACCTGAAACAGAAACACCCGGATGCGATGCTTCTTTTCAGGGAGGGTGACTTCTACCGGATGTACAAGGAGGATGCGGTGAAAGCCGCTGTCATATTGGGCATAAAGGCAATGGACAAGATGCTTCCCGGTGAGAAAACGGACATGAAGATTGCCGAGTTCGCCCATTCATCCCTTGACATCTACCTACCCAAACTAATCCGTGCTGGAGCAAGGGTCGCCATCTGTGACCGGTTGGAAGACCCAAAGCGGATGAAACAGGAAAAGGAATCAACAACCCAATCAAACAACAAGGATATGACGAAGAAAAGTAAAAAAGAGAAGCAGGAAGAACCGGCTCCGGCAGTCAAGAATACTGTCAAGGAGAAGCCTGCCAAAGAACAGAAAACGAAAGTAAAGGCGGAAACGAAAGCTGAGACGAAAGCTGAGACGAAAGCTGATGCAAAGGCCGAAGTTAAAGAGACAGCCAAGCAGGAACGTAAGCCCCGTGAGCCGCAGATGACAACCGCCAACGGCGAGAAAGTCACGCACGGTCATGCCTATCAAAGCAAGGCGAATCCCGAAGAATGGTATTTCACCGCCAAGATGGACGGCAAGCAACTCAAACCGCAGCGGATGGACGCTGCCGACCTTGTCGCCTACCAGAAAAAGGAAATGACCGTTCCGCAACTCATGGAACGCTACTATCCGACCAAGCTGATGCCGAAAGTGCCGGAAGAGTCCTTCAAACTGCCCAAGGCGATAGCCGGACCGGAAGGCAATATCACGGTGGATAAGTTCAATGTCTATAAGGAGAAGGACGAGCAACGTCCTGACTATGGCAAGTACAAATTCTATGCGCAGATTGGCGACACGAAAATGTCCGCCGTAGCTTCCCGTCAGGATTTGAACGCCTATTTCGACCGGGTAACTACACCGGGACAACTGGTAGAGAAGAATTTCGGTGAACGGCTGCATCTGAAAACCGCCTATGAGAAATACCAACTTCCTGAAGGTGTCGAATCCAAAGATGTCCGGGTGGCGAAAGACCGTACCGACAACAAGTGGAAGGTGTCGGTCAACCTGGGCGACAAGGGACAGACCTCCAAACATGAAATCTCGTTCGATGACGGCTATTCCCTCTTCAAGGCAAAGACGGCCACCCGTGAACAGATAGCCGCCAAATACCTGACCCCGGAGATAACAAGTATGCTTGCCGCACCTGTAGCCAAGATCGAGCAAGCGGCATCCATGAAAAGATAATCCATAACAGAAACAATCAATAAAATCAAAATCAATATTCAATATGGTAACAAAGACATACGAAGAGCTTGTGGAACTTCTGCAAGACGGAAAAATAGGACACCTCCGTTTCGTGTTGGAGGGTGAAAACGCACAGGATTTTTTGGACTGGTGCAGGTCGCACGGCACAGACCCCACGGACGAATCGGCGGAGTTTTACATCGAGCAGACGGAAATCGACGTGATGGAACGTCAGGCTCTCAACGATGAAGACTATGGCGTATGGAACTAACTCCCCTTCGGGAACTGGAGGCCAAGCCGCCCTTGACCGCTTCACCGAAATGATGATAGAGCGGATGGAACAGATGAAGTCTTCCGACTGGCAGAAAGGATGGATTGGCGGTGCGGGCTATGCCGGTCTGCCGCAGAATGTCGGCGGGCGGAACTATTCCGGTTCCAACTCCTTCTTCCTGCAACTGCAAACGGCGGCAAAGGGCTATGAGCTTCCTGTCTATCTCACCTTCAACCAGGCGCACAACCTTAAAGCCCATGTATTGAAGGGCGAGAAAGCCTTCCAGGTCGTGTATTGGGACATGCTGGTCAAGGATAAGGACGGGAAGCGTATCAGTTCGGATGAGTACCGTGCCATGGGCAAGGAAGAACGGAAAGGACTGGAAGCCATCCCTTTTGTAAAGTCTTTCCCCGTATATAACGTGGCACAGACCAACCTGTCGGAAGTACAACCCGAAAGGATGAAGAAGCTGATGGAGAAGTTCAAACTGCCGGAACTACGTGACACGGAAGGAATGTACGCCCATCCAGCCCTTGACCGTATGATACAGACACAAGAATGGCTCTGCCCGATAAAGGCGGACAAGCAGGAAGACGGTGCCTATTATTCTCCCTCTCGTGACATCGTGGTACTTCCCATGAAAGCGCAGTTCAATATCGGAGACACGCCGGAAGATACCTACCGGGGCGGCATGGAGTTCTATTCCACCATGCTGCATGAGATGACCCATTCGACGATGACACCCGAAAGGCTCAACCGGGAAATGGGCGGTAAGTTCGGCGACCCGAAGTATGCGAAGGAGGAATTAGTGGCAGAACTCACTGCCGCCATGATCAGCCATTCCATGGGCTTTGATTCCAAGATAACCGACAATTCCGCCGCTTATTTGGATTCGTGGATTGGGGTGTTGAAGAAGGAACCGAAGTTCATTGTCTCCATCATGGCAGACGTGAACAAAGCTTCCGACCTGATACTTGACCATGTGGACAAGCAACGGCTGGCCCTTGGCGAAGACCCTTACCTTGCCAAGAATAATCCGTTCCTACCATTAGGCCCGGACGAGGAAGTGCCGTTCAAGAATGCCGCTATCGTCAAGACCCGTTCTGGCGACTATGCCATCCGAGCCTCCTACGACGGTGTGGAATTAGGTTTGAAGAAAGTCACGAAGAACACGGCGAGAGCCTACTTTCAACTGACGGACATGAACGACAAGAACGCATTCCTGAACATGACCGCTCGGAAGACCTACGAGCCGGAGCTTGCCGTGATGCGACATACCCGCAAGGAAAGTAGTCAGCTTAGAATCTGATAGTGAATCAACTTACCCAATTAAAGAAGAATATGGCAGATTACAAGGTAAACTTCAAGGAACTGAAATCGCGTGTGGGTGTCGATGACGTTGCCTACGCCCTCGGCTATCGTCTGGATAGGAAAGCCGGTGTCGGGAGGTATATCGAACTGGTACTTGGCAGTGGTTCCGAAAAACGGGACACCCTTGTCGTCAGTAATCCGCATAACAAAGCGGCACAGACCTTCTTCCGCAGGGACGGTTCCAAGGGAGATGTGGTCACACTCATACGTGAGAATCTGGATTCATTCTTTGTCTCCGGTACGGATGAATGGCAGAAGATAGCCAAGGTCATGGCACGTTTTGCCAATATGCCCGAACCGGAATACCGGGAGGACAGGGAGTTTGTGAAGGCAGCCAAAATTACATCGCACTTCGATGCTTCCCGGTATGAGGTCAAACCGATAGACACAAAGAAAATTCCGCTGATCTTCTCATTACGGGGATTATCGGCTGATACTGTCAAAGACCTTTCTCCCTATCTGGCCTTGCTTCGGGATAAGCGGAATGACAAGTTTGCCGGCTACAATGTCGCCTTTCCCTATACGGACAAGGAAGATAAGGTGAAAGGTTATGAGATACGTGGTTTTGGTGGCTACAAATCCAAAGCCGCAGGTACAGACTCCTCTTCCTCGGCTTGGGTGGCAGACCTGTCCGGTGGCAACCGTGAGGCGGTAACGAGTGTGCTTTTCTTTGAATCAGCCTTTGATGCGATGGCGTTCTACCAAATCCACAAAGCACAACTGGATAAGAATACCGCACTGGTGTCTATCGGCGGTACGTTCTCGGACGGTCAGATTACCGGAATGATGGCACGCTTCCCCCATGCGAAAGTCTTTGATTGTTTCGACAACGACCTTGCCGGACGTGTCTATGGCTTGCGCATGATGGCATTGCTGGAGGATATTCCGATGAAAATCTCCAAGACGGAAGACGGCATACGGTTGGAAGCCAAGGAAAAATCCTTTGTGCTGAACACGGAACGTCCGTTGTTGGCACAGGTGGCTGAACATCTGACCCTCCGTTACAAGATGGGACAATGGTTGCCGCCCAAAGCATTTAAGGACTGGAACGACTGCCTGCTGAACAAGCCGATGGAACCGATGCTGTCACCCAACAAGAATGACCGTGACCTCAATCTTTCCGGACGAAGGAATACGGGTATCAAATTATAAGGAAGGAAAACCAATTATGAAATCATCAATCAAGAAAATCCTGGCAATCGTGGCGTTGTCGCTGGGCGTGGCTATCCCCAACCATGCCCAGCAGACCGACCCTACACTGACCGCCGCTGTCCTTGCACAGACTGCGGAGTTGAAGAGCATCCACAAGCAACGGAAGAAGACACAGGAAAAAATCATCGCTGCTGAAACAGCGGTGACGGTCGCCCTTGACAGGGTGCATCATGTGGAGGACAAGCTACTTGAATACCTCTCCAACGCACAAGGTGCAATGCAGAACCTTTATCAAATCAAACGTGCAGGGGAATTGGTATTGACAGAGATTCCGAAGAATTGCAGCCTGCTCACAAAATCAGTGGGGAACAACCTCAAAGGGACGGCGATTGCCGCCATCGTGTCGGACGAGCTGACGGATGCCGCCACCCAGATGGCTACGCTTTACCCGTTCATGAAGCAACTGGTCACTTCGGGAAGCTACGATGTGGTTGGTGGAGACGGTAAAAAGGAGAAGCATAAGGTGAACCTGCTTAGTTCGGCAGAAAGGTACTACATCGCCAACGAGGTGGTGACAAGGCTGGAAGCCATCAATACCGACCTCTTTATCCTGGCATGGCAGGTACGCACCCTGTCGTGGAACGACCTTTGGTTTTCCCTTGACCCGGAAGGATGGGCAAATGTCATGTCGGGCAAGAATATCATAACCGGTATCGTCAATGACTGGAACAGAGGATTCCGGTATTGAGAACAGACAATCTATAAACTTTATACATCAACAAAAATGGAAACAGAAAAGAAAATTATGGGTTGCTGCCCGTTGTGTGGCGGTAACGTGGTGAAAACCTGCAAAGGCTATCGCTGTGAGCATAACATCGGGGAACAACCCTCTTGTGTGTTGAATATCAACGCTATTATTGGCAATCGAAAAATGGAAGATGATGAAATCGCTGAGCTATTGGAGAAACGCTTCATCTTGTTGGATGGCTTCGCTACTAAAGAAGGTAAGACTTTCCCGACCGTTCTTGAACTGACTGATGACGGTGCCATCAATATGCAGGCTGTCATTGCCAAGTGCCCTCATTGTGGCGGTGACATCCGTGTGGGAAGCCGGGCGTTCAACTGCTCCAACTATGGCAATCAGGAAGCTCCTTGCAACTTCTCCATTTGGAGAAACATCGGCGGTCATCAGGTGACGCTTGCCGAGGCAAAAGAAATCTGTGAGAAGAGTATCACAACGTCCGAACTGGAAATGTACCGGGAAGATGGCTCCATTTACCGTAAACGGTTGGGGCTTTCTCCCGACAAACTTCAAATCATCAAGATATGAGACCGATGAAACATAGCATAGAACTTGCCTTACTGTTTGTTGGCATTGTATTGGCTGGCGATATAGCCACTTTGTTGCTAAAGGATAAATCCCATCCGAAAGACCGAGCCAAAGAGGTGGCTGAGAAAGCACTGCTTGCATCCGTTGACCGTCCTGAAACGGTGAAGATTCAGGCGGTCAGTACACCGGATTCCGTATTCGGAAGGGATTATATCACCCAGGAAGAGAAGAAGGCTATCTCCGTGGCGATGATGAAAGTGAACGAAAAGGTGATGAAGGAGACGGACGGTTTTGAGAATATGGACTTTGAGGACAAGGCGATGTCAAGCCTGATGGAACGGCAGATGTCCGTGATGTCGGTTATCCGTAACCTTGTGTTTACAGAAAGTCCGAATGACAAGAAACCGTTTTCCAGCTGGAAAGTGAAGATTGAATACGAGGCGGAATCAACAGACGGGAATCCGTACCGTTCCGAATACTGGTTCATTCTTGACAAGGAAGCAGTATGTGTAGTCAAATCCTTTGAAATCCCGTTGCTATGAGGTGGAGAAGCATTTTACCGATAGGATTGCTGGGTATGATTGCTTTGGCATCCTGCGAGTGTGACCATGAAGAGAATATGTCTGCCATTTCAGAACTTCAAGTCGGCAGCGTGGTCTGTGCGGATGGTACGGTTTTGTCAGAGAAGCGGTTTGAGGAATCCGGCAAGGAAGCGATGGGTATTGTGTTCCATGTGGACAGTGACAACGAGCGTGGAAATCTCGGTTATGCGGTCTATATCCACGATATGGAACCGCTGGCTTTTGCCGACACGCTTGGAGTGGACCAAGAGACCTCGGCTTCACTTTCCGAAGAAGATGGCAACGAGAATACCTATTCACTTTTCCACTGTGAGGATGTGGCTTCACCTATGGCAATAAAAGTCTTTGATATGTGGCGTTACGGTCAGTCGGCATACGTACCGTCCGTGCGGCAACTGGCTTACCTGTTCCAAAACCGTTATTATGTCAATGAACGGATAACGGCTGTAGGCGGCACACCTGTCTGCCTTGAACCGGGTGATTGTTGGCTATGGTCATCGACCGAAGTGGAAGGACAAAAGGAAAGCAAGTCATGGCTCTATTCGATGCAGTCCGGTTTCATTCAGGAAACGCCGAAAGACCAACCGCATAAATTCAGGCCAGTTATCTCCATCAAAAGGAGCAAGTGAGATTAAAAACATTGTATAACAATAACACATTATCATGGATATGAAAGAATTGATAGAACAGTTGGAACAGAGAACGGCAGACCTTTTTCGGGATGCCCGTTCCCAGTTTGACAAGGGAAACAAGGCTGCGGGTCTCCGTGCCAGACGTACCTCTTTGGAAATGGAACCGCTATTGAAACAGTTCCGAAAAATGTCGTTGGAAATGACCAACGAAAGACGGAAAGATTAACCGTCAGGTAATATGGCATAGCTGCCGATTCCTTTGAATGAAGTCCTGGTGTACACAAGGTGCATCGGGATTTTTTGCTCTTTATCCATGTCATCACGCATTAGTGGATTTTCCGATACAAAGGAACGAAAGGCGGAAACGATGGCAAACGCCGCTGTGCTTGCCTGCACGGAAAGCGGTCAGCAACCTTCCGCAATTTGTACCAAATTGGGTATTCCAACCTCTTTCCGCTGGTCACGTTTGCCTTACGTCCCTTTTCCCTTTCGTGTGGAGCGTATCGTAAAAATCTCCCAGATGCGAGAAGCCGAAAGGCTTCAAACAAAAGGGAAAATAATTGAAACATATGGCTATCACACTTAAAGACAGAAAAGAAAAATTGGTTCTCAATGGCAGCGTATATGAATTGACCCTGCTATGGAACAGAGAGAACATCAGACGGTGTTGTTTCGGTATGTCTCCTGACCTTGCCTATATCCGAAAGGACGGAAGAAACTTTGCCGATATTGAGTGCTATTCCAATGGTAAAGGATTTTCGGTGGAGAAATTCCATTTGTCACTGGTAAAGCCGGAGTGGAAAGTGGTTGTTCACACCGAGGACATCAATACCATACCATTCAAGGCACTTCTCGCCAAGTTGCCAAACTTATAACAGATAACTCTCTAAACACAACAGATATGAAAGGAACAGAATATTTTAAGGAAATCATCAAGAACTATCTTGACAATCGAGCAAAAGAGGATGAACTCTTCCGTGCCAGGTATGAAACAACGACACGTACCATTGACGATGTGGTAAACTATATCTTTAATGAGGTACAGAAATCGGGATGTTGCGGTTTCAGCGACATGGAGGTGTTTTCAATGGCAGTACACGTTATAGATGAACCCACCCTTGAAATCGGTAAGCCGTTACAATGTTCAGTCGTGGTCAACCATCATATAGATTTGACCGAAGAGGAAAAGGCAGAACAGAGAGCCATTGCCCTCAAACGCTATCAAGACGAGGAACTGCAAAAGATACAACAGCGTAATAACAAACCGAAGGTTAGTAAACCGCAAAAGAACCAACAACCCGAACTATCACTTTTTGATAATTTCTAAGTTATGAGAGCAAGGACAAAGTTTGAAAAATGGGTGGCAGCTTCCAATGAGAAGCTGACCGCCATCGGCTCAAAAGCCGTGGAGTGGGCGGTAAGGAACGTGTTGGAACATATTGCGTTCCGCACTTCCCGTCAGAAATGTACGTGTGGCGATTGCGGAGAGAAGTTTGACTACAAGGGAAAAGGTAAGTTTGTCCGCTGTCCGCATTGTGGAAGTAAGTTGGAAGTGAAAGATACCTTTAAACGAAAGGGGGAAATATCAGCCTATTTCTCCATCATGGAAACGGTGGATAATCTACAAGTGCAGAGGGTATTCCTGCTTAAAGCCGTTTACAGAAAAGGACAACCGATGAGTGTTTGGCATATGGAAGTCTGCCGTCTGTGGCTCAATGCACAAGGACAAACCGCTTTGACTTCAAGATGTAGGACTTTTGGGCATTACATGGATAGTTTTAATTGGTGTTCATCCATTGAATTGAGAAGTTTGCACGATGTACATTGGGTAATCTCTGAAACACCCGTTTATCCGAGATATTCCGTCCTTCCCGAATTGAGACGCAACGGTATGATAGGAAGTTTTCCCGACTGTCATCCGACAAAGCTGATGAAGGCACTTCTTTGTGACCACCGCATAGAAACGATGATGAAAGCCGGAGACTGTAGGGCGATGGCGTATTTCATCTATCATCCTTTTGAACTTGACCGTTGCTGGCAATCTTATAAGATAGCCACACGACATCATTACCGACCGGATGACCTTGGTTTATGGTGCGATACTATCCGGCTTTTGGAGAAATGCGGTAGGGACATCCACAGCTCCAAATACATCTGTCCCCTAAATCTGAAAGCTGAACATGACCGATGGTTGAACAAGGTAACGGTTATGGAAGAGAAGCGCAAGAACAAAGAGCAGATGATGAAAGCCAAGAAACAGGAAGCAGATTTCTACAAAAACAAGTCTTGTTTCTTTGGTATCGTTATCAGTGACAATGACATTGAAATCTCCGTGCTTGATTCGTTGGAAGCATACCAAGCGGAGGGTGAAAAGATGAAGCATTGCGTGTTCAAATGCGAGTATTACGCCAAGACGGATTCTGTTATTCTTTCAGCTCACGACCTTCAAGGCAACCGTATTGAGACGGTAGAGTTTTCGTTGAGCCAAGGAAAAGTGATACAGAGCCGTGGGGTGTGTAACTCCAATACGGAATACCATGACCGGATTGTCAAATTGGTAAATGATAATGCCCATCGTTTCTTAGAGGCAAAAGCATCTGCATAAGTTCCTTTTTTCTGTTCTGTACTCCGTCCTGAGTTGAAAAACTTGGGACGGAATGTCTTACTTCATTTTATAATCAAGAATGTCAATTATTACAAGATTTCTCAATATGTAATGCTGTAATGGTATTACCATAAAGTAGAATTAAGTCTATAGTTCCATTGTTTTAATTTTTAGTCATGTACTCAATTTTTATTATATGTTGCAAAACCTATGGGACGGCGTTTTTTCTTCATTTCCATTTGTTCTGCATTGATTTGCTGGAAATTGCTACGCACTTGTTCTTTTGCATCAAAGAAAGAATCAAGAACAGCCTTAACGAAAGGCTCGTTATCGGGGCAAGCCGGATGTAACATAATGTCGCGGCGGCTATGAAAACCTACGACCCCTTCGTCATCAGGTGCGGTCAGCACAACAGTTGGACCGAAATTGAAATTAGTTGCGTTGACAGCTTCACGGATTTTTGGCATGTCGGGATCGTCTGCCTTGATGCCGGCCCACATCGGGTCCCATACACGGGCATACATTCCTCCAAACTCCATGTGAAAATTTTCGCCTTGATACGATACGGTAAGCGTACCGTCATCATTTTTCGTAGGCTGACAGCCAAGATTATTTAGAGTTTTGAACATTAAATCAAGAGTGTCTGGTTGATTTTGTTCTTTTTGATTTTCCATATGTTGATAAGCCTGTTCTGCTGATTCATGTGCTGATTCATGCATTGATATGATTGTTTCATCATGACTTCTGATTGTATCAGTTGAAATATTGTTGTCATCCGAATCTTTTTTGTTGAGTTTATTGGCGAAGTAAACCAGAAAGAAGATGACTCCTAAAACGGGTATAATAGATTCCATGTCTTGAATGTTTTTAATGTACTGATATAAAATAGATAAAATCGGAGGTTGTCAATACTTTTTAATTTCCTTCACACCTCCAAATGCACTGAGACGCACTTTGAAAACTTCGTAGCAATCTGAACAACAATACTGATGCCATGTTTGACCATATCCAATGTTTGCTCCGATAATTCCGAGAGCACCACCAGTCGCCATATTGATAAGAGCGCCACCGACAACAGCTCCTGTTTTTGCAAGAACATCACTTACCTTGCCATTTGTTGTTTTTGAAGTGTGATAACTGCCACAATGTGGGCATTTTACTAAAGTTGCCATAATATTTTGTTTTTAATGTTTACATTAAGTAATACCAAATAAGCCTAAAGGTAAACGTCATTTCAGCCTTTCTTCAATTTCAGCTTTTAGGGCAATGAGTGCCGCATAATTATGTTTGTTTTCGGTGATACGTTGCGTCAAATCCTGAGCGATATCTTGTTTTAAGCAATGTTTATCAGGATGAGCCACTACGCATAGCTCTTTATAGAGTTTTCGAGCCTTAACGATGCCATCAACTACATTCCTACTCTCATCGTTCTTTATAGATTTGTGAAAGCGAATCCGGGTAACTAGCCTTTTTAGAATATTCATTACTGTTTTATAAAATACTGATTTAGATTGGCAAACTTTTTCAATGCAAAATTTTTAGTCATGCCAGTTGTTTTTCCTTTAATAACAAGAGTGTCAAATCCCATAGCCATTAATTGGCGAACAAAAGCGGCATTGTCTGTTACATATGCAGCAAGTTCATTAATTTCCGACTCTCTGAGGGCGGAGTCATTTTCAATTGAAATCTTGAAGCCGCTTCGAATCCATAGAGAACTCATTTCGTGAGCAAACGTACTATCGCCTTGCGAGATGGACACTTTGCACAAACGGTTAAACTCTCCGGTCGTGAAATATTCCTTAAATGCGACATTCATTTGGGATATAATTCTTACTCGCTCAAATGAGCCATCAAGAAGCGAGTTGATAAGATTGCTGAGGAGGGTCTTGATATTCATAATTGAAAGCGTTTAATTGATTTTCTCCGCGAGATAAGCCTTATTGTCAATCATAACGATATATCCCGTCAATTTTGTGAACTGGTTCTTCTCAATAGTGATTGAAGTTGTCGATACACAGAACATTCCATTTTCACTACTTCCATAAGCGTAGCTATTAAAAGTTAGACCGGAACTGGTAATTGTACCCATTCTACGAAGGTCGTATGCCGTTGACCCGATAGTTAAACGATTTGATTCCACCTTCACAATAAATGAAGTTGTTCGTTGATTATTGACATCATACTTCACACGATAAGTAGCAGCGTTTACTGCAACGGTGCAAATTAAAAGCACCATAAAAATGAATGTTTTTTTCATCTTACATTTTATTATTTGTTACACTATGTAATACCATTTATCTGAAAAAGTAAATGCGGCAGATGTGGATTTTTTTAATTCCCCAGACTTATTCTATCGAAGGATTACCGTTTTACTAATCTAATAGCTTGTTTATATCCATGGAAACAGTCTAATACTTTTAGCTTGTCATCACTATCATGTGTAGCAATTCGACCATTTTGAAGCCAAAACACAATATTCTCTCTATCCATTGTTTTTTCATCACAATCTCCAAATGTGAAATCAAAATTTATATGATTTCCATTAGGACCTAAACATTTATACCATTCGTGATAATGATAAGTATAAGAACCGGGATGATCAATCCTTTCGTGATCATATTGCCATCTGCACTCATTGATAAGTTCTCTCCATTGTTCTTCGGTAGGAAGCAATGATTGATCTGCTTCTTGGAAATGAAGATATACCATGCAATCATTTCCTTTTTTTATATAATCAGAAACCCATAGAGTACCGCTTGGTAGTCCGAGGTCTATATACTCTATTCCATTTATCGTCATGTCAACAATTTTTTCCTTGGTGCATACTTTATATCCAGTTTTAAATCCTTCTATATAAGCATCCGCAATAGCTGTTGTGAGAATTGTTTCTATCTTTCCAGTAGCATAAGTATCTGCAAGTTCTTCAATTTTAACGATTTGTAACTATTCAGCGAATATAGAATAATTAAATTTCTGAAAACCAATAAACTATAAAACCAAGTAGCGGAGTTTTAACCAGCAAATGAACCTTTTTGCCTAAAAATTAAGCAGGTTTTAATCTGTATTTTGTTGTAAATCAGTAATAATGATTCGCTGAATAGTTACAACGATTTCCATATTTACAAAAATTAGTTGAATTAGATTCTTTGATTAGTTATACCCTAAATTGAAAAAGGTAAACAAATTTATTTGCGTGTAACATTTGACAGGATAAAGTCAAAGTGACTTCCTTTGAATGGTGATAAATCCATGGTGTTGAAAACTTTATCAGGATAAAGTTCTATTATTGCTCTCGTCACCCGGGGATACATCCCTCTGATTTCTTTATCGGAGAATCCATCTGCTTCCAACAATAGACTGAAACAATCCATGTATATGAGCAAATCTCCGAAAATCAATCGACCACATCTAACAAGATGATCCATAATAACGGCCATAAGTCCGGCAATATGGGCATCAAGAGAAGTTGCTTGTAATCCCGCTGCTTCCATGGCAATTACCTGTTTCTGACAGTCAGCTATAAACTCATTAAGGATTTCTCCGTGAACTGGAGTTACGAAACTAACACCACCAGTTAGAAGGTCTTGCGGACAGTATTTGTTAGTGTACACACCATTGTTTTCGACAGGCACATGTACAATAAGTTCTTTTCTTTTACCATTGATGTTACCAACGAAGTTGAATCTACGATTTTCCATTGATTTATTTTTATGCGTTTTGGATTTGTTGTGCCACAACCCACATTCCTTCTCCTACGAGATACTGAGTCCCCCAATCATATTCCTTAATGATTGTTGCCACAGCCATTGCTGCACAATATAAGGATTGTACATCCCCTGATAGCAACCACTTATTTTTAGCGAGTTTGCAGAGTTTGTTTATCATACCTTGATTGATGCGGTTGTCACGCACATCTTCAAGTTCTTGACGGGATGCGATTTTAATTACCTCCTTCTGTATGTCACTCTTATAGTTTATCATTTGGGGAAGTACCACGGCTAAGTTGGTCATAACAGACTTAGCGGCAAGATTGAATTCCTGTTTTGTTATCATGCTTATTCGTTTTTGATTTACATATAATAATACCAGAAATCAAAAATGGTAAACACAAAAAGTCCACCCCGGACTGAGGTGGACTCTATAATTATTGTAAATAGCTTTATTTATGCGTTTCTACGACAGGATTTTGCGATGGTCGGAATATTCGTAAAGTTTTATATTTTTGAGTGCTGAAATACACACTCCATTGTGTCATAGGTATATTTCTATCTAACATTTTACCAATGCAATAGCTTAAAGACCCATATTTGCGACCGGAATGACGTTCCTTACATTCATAGTTTTTCTTATCACTTTCACAAGCACTGATTATCATGATATTTCCACCTCCAGAGGTATAATTTCCGGGGGTTATGATACTACGCAAATAGGTCTCAGCAGACTTGTTCGCTTGAAACTCGTCATCAGTTCCTCTCGTTGTTTTTAACCATTCAACATCACTTTCGGAATCCGGTTCGTCAGTTTGCTCTCCTCTGTCTGCACCTCCACTATAACAAGTGTCAAAAACGACAATAACATTTCCGTTCTTCCCGACCTTTCTTTTTAGGTTATTAAGATATGGGAATAGTTCATCGTCTATAAAATGATTTTGTCCACGATAGCCTTTCCCTGCAACTTTATATTTCGGAGAGAAACATGCATCATAGCACACAAATGATTGGTCAAGTTCCTTTTGTTCATCGTTATTCATGTCTGCGACAAGCTGACCATGCCCGGAAAAATGGAGATAAACCACATCACCACTTGCGGTTGAAGCGACAAGCCTTGATAATGCGTTTTTGAGATTACTTTTTGTTGCTTTCGCATCTATAAGATGGGAAACGGTGAATCCTTTGGCTTTTAGTTTTTCCTCAAGTAAGAAAACATCGTTATTACCGTGTATTTCGGACCAACCTGTAGCTGCGAAATTGTAGCTTCCTATACCGACAAGTAAAGCCGTGTTCTTGGCAAATGCATATGCATTGCACAAAGCAAATCCAATTAAAAATATGCCTAATCGTCTAATCATTTCAACAGATTAAGAATTGATTTCCACTTGCCGACACTCTCTGCATAATCAGCGTTATCATTAAATCTTGATACCAATTGTCCAAGAACTTCCTTTGCTTTACTTCTGTCATGTAGACGCAAATATGCCATAGCAAGCGCATAACCGTTATCTGCAACTTCGTCAGTTGTAGATGCCGATTGGTAGATAGAAATAAGTTCTGGTAACTTAGTCTTTAACTCAACATCGTTCATCGACTTTATGTCTATCGGTTCTCCACCAGCTCTAACCAAATCAGGATTGATTTCTGCACAAGCATATATTGCATTGTCAATCGAATATTGGGCGTTTTTTTGTATGTTGAATACTACAGTAAAAGCTATAACGACAACGGCTGCAATAGATGCAGCTTGCCACATCCAAGGTTTGAATTGAATAATCTTTGACTTGGCTATCTGCGGAGTTTCCGCAACAGAAGCAAAAACTGGACGTTCATTGTCGTGTTTCCCTATTATTTCTTTCAATTTTTCTTTAGAAAGATTCTTCATAGCCAGTCCAAAGTCAAGATTATTTTGATGAGCTTCACGGCAGATACCATCAATGGTAAACAGATACACCTTGAAGTCAGAAGCAAATTCTTTGTCAGATTCTAACCGGGCATCAAAGTCAATCCGCTCTTTTTCTGAAAGTAGGTTGTTGATATACTTGTCATATAGGTCATTTTTTTCCATTGCGATTCCTTTTTTTAGGTGTGACATCAAATCCAGCTCGATATAAAGCATCGGTTACGCGCTTAATGAGGTCATTCATGCACTGACTTTTCTTTGCTTTGGCTGTAGTTGCATTTTTGTATCCTATTTCATCAGCTATTTCGTCCATAGACATATCTTCATAATAGAATAGACGAATTATTGAGCTACATGGCTCTGGTGTATGGATAAGTTCATCGCCAAGCAAAGAAAGCGCCTGCTCATTTTCAATAGTTCGTTAAAAAATAGCCACGCCTAAGCGGCTCTGGCAGTAAATAAAAT
>ERZ780157.242-NODE-242-length-78936-cov-7.316565_pt1 | contig 78936 bp, 63 predicted proteins | sample MGYA00511169_ERZ780157 | MGnify/ENA primary metagenome ERZ780157 (study PRJEB29588, sample SAMEA1965149) | human gut metagenome | biome: human gut; feature: human-associated habitat; material: faeces | place: Denmark | collected 2008/2010 ...
CGCGAGCAGCTCGGCGGTGTCGAGCTCGGTGGGGAGGGGGAAGGTTCCCTCGGTGCGGTCGGTGTATTCGCGGAAGGCGAGGAGGTAGGCGGGCTTGCCGTTGAGCGAAAGGTAGAAGCCCGTGTGTCCAACGCCGCTCGGGCGTTCCCCGATGGGGCAGACGTCTGCACGGGAGAGCGATGCTCTGTGCTCCTTCCAGACCGCAAGCAGGGGCGCAAGCTCTGCGCGCCGCGCCTCGCCAAGGAATTGCACCTCCATCCAGAAAAGTGGATTGGAGAGCATCACGCCCGCGAACAGATAGTCCATGTCATAATATTTCGGAACGAGCGGATCGCCCTCGGGGTAGCACTCAGGATAAAGATCGGGGTTGATGAGCTCGAATTGGAAACGGCTCGAGGGGAGATAACGGCAAACGTCCCACAGGTTCTTGAGCGGCATGTAGGGGTAGGCGGTTGCGTACTTCGCGTAGCGGTTCTCCACGAAGATCGTGCCGTATTCTCTGGAGCAGAGGTAGTTCAGGCGCTCGTAGCGGGTCACGTCCATCTGAACAGATACGTCGTCCCCAAGATCATAGATCGAGGCGAGGAGCTCCTGCATGCGCTCCACGTGTGCCTTGTCGGATGCCTGATACATATCGAGCTTGAAAAATCTGGCACCGTAGTTCTGATATGCGTGGCGAAGCACCGCCTTGTCGCGCTCGAGCTTGGCGAAGCATCCGTGGCTTGATGGTGCAAACCACATGCCGATCTGCATGCCGTGCTGCGCGGCTCTCTCGGCAAGCGGCATGATGCCGTTGGGAAAGCGCTCGGTGTTCAGCTCCCAAAAGCGTTCGTCGAAGATGCGGTTTCCGCGCTCATCTCGCTGACATTTGTAGAGCGTGTTTCCCGCCTGCCAGCCGTCGTCGATCTGCACGATGTCAAGCCCAAGCGCTGCGGCTGCGTCGATTTCCTTTTCGATAAACGCCTCGCAAACGCGCGTGGCGCCGTGGCAGTCGCCCCAGGTGTTCGACATGGTAACGAGCAGAGGGCAGGCGTTGGCATGTCGGAAATAGTCGCGGCAGAGCGCCTCGGCATCTCCGCGCCGACATTCGCCGAGCACAACGGGATAGCCGCCGTTTTCAATGCTCACCGAAAAAACATCCTGCGGAGTTTTCCGTTTCAGGTTGATCTCTCCAACGGTGTGGTCGGGTGTTTCCGAGATGAGCAGATAGGAGCGATCGCAGAGCACGTTCTCGAAGATGAAAATTTCTCCGCGCATGGGCTTGTAGAGCCCTTTGAAGATCAGACCGTGCCGCACCTCCTCGGTGAGCGTGTCGCATTCATCGGTGAAGGCGTTGAGCCTGATCGCGCGCACCGACCAATGCTGACCGTCAAGCGTGAACAGATTTTTTTCGCTGTCATCCATGATGCGGATGATCGACAGATCATCCCACGTCTGAAACGTCACGCTGCTCGCATCCTCTCTCACCGCCCGCACCTCGAAATAGGGGAGCGAGCGGCTCTTGGGGGGCACTCTCGCCCCCTCTGCCGAGGTAAAGCCGCCGAAGGTGTGGGTGATGTGACCGTTGTCAAGCGTGAGACGGTTGTCCTTGATGATATATTCGCAGTTGATCATGTCAGGCTCCTTTCTTTGATCAGGAAAGTGCAAAGGAATAGAAATCGCAATCGCGCATGACGATTTTCATGCGTAGTGTTTTGCCGCGCAGATCGGAAAGCTGCTTTTCAAAATCGCAGGGGCGTGAGATGCTGTTGCCGAACAGCCTGCCCGAGCAATAGCCCTCAAGATCATTCCCATTCTCGTCCTGCAGAGCGATTTGCAGATATCCGAGCGCCGAGGTTGCAAAATTGAGCGTGAGCGAGTCGCCCTCGAGTGTGAAGGGCTTTGAGATCACCTCGCCCTCCTCGAAGTCAGCTCTCCAGGAGTAAAAGCCGTCCATGCGAATGGTGTAGCGCTCAAAGGAGACGGGGCGCGCGCGGTATCCGGTTGCCGCATAGAGTGAGAGCTCGTTTGGCTCCCCGCGAAAATCCGATGCGGTTTCGATCATGCCATAGGAGAAATATCCGTCACCGTAGACCCAATTTTCACCGTTTTCGGGTCCGGGAGTAAAAAACGCTTCACGGGAGCGGTTGAAACGGAAGCCGTCGCGTGAGGTCATGAGCATCGTTTCGGTGATCGCGGTGCCGGCTCGACCGCCGTATTTCTGCATGAGCAGGGGACGGAAGCCACCAACGTCGGGGAGATATTTGTAGTTCACCGAGTCGGGCGCGCGGTCGATATAGCGCGTTGGAAGGGCGAAAAACATATCGGTGTCACGGTATTTCATGACGTTGTTGGTGTAGTATTGAATTTCCAATGGATCGTTGTAAATCAGCAGCTCGGGATCGGTCCAATGGATGAAATCGGGGGAGAAGGAGAGACGGACGTCGCGCACGTGCGTCTCTTTTTCATATTCGATCCTATGGGCGTCATCAAGCGTATGATAGTCGCGCAGATAGAGGCGATACTGTCCGATGGTGGGATCAAAAAAAGCAATGTTCATCGAGTCAAAACGCCCCGGCACGTCCAGGATATGCTCCTTTTCAAAATGCAGTCCGTCCGCGCTTTTGAAATAGATCAGACGCTTGACGTTGTCGATCCGATAGCCCATGATTGCCTTGTATTTCTCATCGGCAGGGCAGTGCGGATTTTCGTCAAGCATGATTGAAAAATTATCAATGTATTTCTCATCGTTCATCATCACGATGTTGTTGTCAAATGAGCCGTTGTATTCAAAAATGCCGAGGCGCGGCTTTTCAAAGGTCTTGCCGTCGGTGCTGTATGCCACGCACCAAACGCCGTGGTCACCCGTTTCGTTTTTCCAAACGCCCTCGTTTCCGCCGCAGCCGCGATAGTAGAGGCGGTATTTTTCACCGTCATAAATGATCTTGCCGTAGCTGCTGTGCTCGCCCTCCCAGGGGGCATCGCACTCCAAAATGGACCCTTTTCGCGTGAGTGAGTGCATTTTGAGTTGCACGTTGTGCATGTGTTGAGCAAACTCGGTGTCCCATAAAACATGGGTTTTGCAGCCGATTTTCCAGGGTGTCATATTCCTATTCTCCTTGCAGTCTGTTTTTAGTATTTTTCGCGCAGACCCGTGCTGTTGTGGTTTGTGGGAAGTCCCTCGCGGTAGAGGTGAGAGTCGTTTGAGAGCGTGAGAACGCGGGCGCGTGCGTAGCCGTCGAAGGAATATTGCTCCCGTCCGCCGTCAAAGTGGATCACGGTCATGCCCGTGTGCTTCATTTCAAAATGCTCCACATAGTAGGGATAGGGGATATCCAAGAGCTCGCTCATAAAGAGCTTACCCATCCCTTCGTGCGCAAAGAGTGCCACGCGACGGTCGGTTTGTTCGGTTGCAATGCGATACATTCCTCGCTCGCGATCGTGTTCGTAACCGAGCGAAGCGATCCACGTGTCGAATTTTTGCTTGAAGTCCCGATAGTAATCGTGAAAGCCGCAATCGCGGAAGGCTGGGTGCTCGTGCCAACGATCGCCCATCTCGCGCACCTCGCGGGAGCAGAGCAGCCGTGAGAAGTCCGATTGCGACCAAAGCCAAGTGAGTCTGCCACCCGGCACGATCGGGACTGAAAATGCGTCGTGACAGTAGCGCTCGTGCATCCAATCCACGGTTTGAAGCGTTTTGCCCGTGAGCTCGCAGGTGGGCTGTGCGGTTTCCATGGCACGGATCGACGAGGAGGAATAGACCTCGTCCACTCCATAAAGCGCCAAACGCTTGGCAACTGCATCGGCTTGACGGTGCCCGTGCGGGGTGAGCTGATCGGGGGAATAGATGGGGTCGCCGTGTCGGACGTAAAACAGAATCATGTCGGGGCTCCTTTTCATTTGCTGTGTGATTACAAGGTTCATTATAGCACATTGACATGGAAAATTCAATCCCTTTGTTGTGATATTTTTTGGGCAAGAGCATGAAAAAGAGCGTTAGAGCCTTCAAAAAAAGACAGCGTGTATCTTGACACTGCACGACTTATTTGCTATAATAGGACCAAGCTGCGAGAGGGACGGACGGTTACAACGGAGGCTCTCTTGCGGTGTACGTCGGTGTGTCGATGATAAGCTTTTGGGGGCGGGTGTTTGCGCTCTCTCCGTGCGGGCGGTCCTTCCGGGGGGCTCCCATTGAGTTGTTTTGAAATGCGACTTTTGAAAAGGAGAACATATCATGATTTATGAGAAAAATCGGCTTCGCAAAATTTCCTTTCCCCTCGGCGGGATCGGAACGGGAAGCGTTGGACTTGCAGGCAACGGCTCGCTCCTGGATTGGGAGATCTTCAATCATCCGAATAAGCAATCACGCAACGGTTATTCGCATTTTGCACTGCGTGTGCGACAGAACGGACGCACGCTGTCTAAGGTCCTGCAGGGCGACTGCACCGACGAATACGGTGGCACCCTTCGCTTTGGCGAGGGTGTGGACGGAGAAACGCTGGCAGGCTTTCCGCATTTTCGCAGCACGTGCTTCGACGGTCGGTTTCCTCTTGCCGCGCTCACGCTCTCCGAGGAGGGCTTTCCGATCGTTGCCCGACTGACCGCCTTCAATCCGCTGATCCCGCACGATGAATATAATTCCAGCCTTCCTGCGGCGTTTTTCGAGTGGGAGCTTGAGAACGTGAGTGCATCCGACGCCGAGTGTGCGCTTGGCTTCAGCCTGTGCAATCCTGCAATGGTGGGAAAAAACGAGGCGTTCCTTGCAAATGGTATGCACGGCGTGCTTCTGCAAAATGTTGAGGTGGACAGAGAAAATAAGGAGTATTTCGACCTTTGCATGCTCTCCGACGGCGAGGACACGGTTGCAGAGGAATGCTGGTTCCGCGGCAGGTGGAAGGATAGCCAGAGCGTGTATTGGCGCAATTTCACCGAGACGGATCGCATGCCCGAGCGCAGCTATCCCGATGCAGGCAAGCGCGACACCGCAACGCTGGTTTCCTATTTGCATGTTCCTGCGGGAGAGAGTAGACGCGTGCGCTTCCTCATGGCGTGGAATATGCCCAATATGTATAACGATTGGTCCAAAAATCTCAACGATGAGGAACGCGGTCCCTGGAAGCATTACTATGCCACGCAGTTTGCCAACTCGCGCGCAACAGCGGAATACGCAATGGCACGCTTTGGGGGCTTGCTTGAAAAAACCAAGACGTTTGCCGATGCGATACAGCAGAGTAGTCTGCCCACATGCATGATCGACGCAATCTCAGCGAACCTGTCGGTGCTCAAGAGCCCGACCGTGATGCGCCTGACCGACGGCTCGCTTTGGGGCTGGGAGGGCGTTCACAAGAGTGTTGGCTCTTGCGAGGGCAGTTGTCAGCACGTGTGGAACTACGCCTATGCGTTGCCATTTTTGTTCCCGCGCCTGGAGCGCTCTCTGCGTGACGTTACGATCAAATATGCGCTTGCCGAGAACGGCAAAACCGCCTTCCGCGTGGTGCTTCCCATTGGGCGCGGTCCTCGGAGCTTCCGTGCCTGCGTGGACGGACAGATGGGCGAGGTACTCAAATGCTACCGCGAGTGGAAAATTTCGGGTGACACCGATTGGCTGCGCGCGAATGCCTCGGCGATCTTCTCGATGCTGGAATACGCTTGGTCGGAGAACAACCCCGACCGTTGGGATGCCGATATGGACGGCGTGATGGAGGGCAGACAGCACCATACGCTTGATATGGAGTTGTTTGGTCCGAATGCATGGTTACAGGGCTTCTATCTCCTGGCACTCGATTGCGGCGCGAAAATAGCAGATGCGATCGGTGACACGGCGCGTGCCGTGCAATACCGCACCCTTTACAAAAAGGGGAGGGCATGGACCAACGAGCATTTGTTCAACGGCAAATATTTTGCACAAAAGATTGATCTTACCGATCGCTCGATTCTTGACCGCTTTGATGATGGCGCAGAGGAGAGCGTGCTCTCCAGCAGCAATTTGAGCAATTATTGGAATGACGAGGCAAAGCGGATCAAATATCAGATCGCCGACGGCTGCATCATCGACCAAATGCTTGCCGATTGGCACGCGGCGCTGATCGGTGCCGATTCCGTGTTCGATCCTGAAAAGAAACGGATCGCGCTTGAGAGCCTCTACCGTTACAATTTCAAGTCCTCCATGCGCGACGTTGCAAACATGTGGCGCAATTTTGCGGTGGATGACGAGGGCGGAACGATCATCTGCTCCTATCCCGAGGGCGTGGAAAAGCCGATCATTCCGATCCCTTATTGCGAGGAGACCATGACGGGCTTTGAATACGCACTTGCGGGCTTGATGGCGGCAAACGGCTACACGTCCGAGTGTGAGACAATGGTTGACGCAATCCGCAATCGCTACGACGGTGAAAAACGCAACCCCTGGAACGAGATCGAATGCGGGAGCAACTATGCACGCAGCATGGCGTCCTATGCGCTCATGCCGATCATGAGCGGCTTTTCCTTTGACATGACGCGCGGATACATCGGCTTTGATCCTGCTCTCAAGGGTGACGGACAATTCGTTTGGAGCGTTGGAAACACGTGGGGAACGGCGCGCTTTCACGGCAGGCGTTGCACGCTGACCGTGCTGGGCGAGCCGCTGACGCTCTCCTCGTTCGGACTCCGCAGAGGGGAGATGGCGGTGTCGGTGACGGCTGACAGAGAACCAATCACCTTTTCGGCTTGCAACGGCGGCATTTCCTTTGCCGAACGCGGGATTCGCTCCGAGCTGATCGTTGAGACGTAACGTATCATAAAAATAGCCACGCATTGCGAAATTTCACAATGCGTGGCTATTTTATATGTTGACAGGCTCAATCAAAACCTCTGCCTCAAAGCGCCTTGAGCTTGATGAGATAGCAGGTGAAGTTGGGCACGCTCGGCTCCCAAGCGAAGCGGTCTCCAAAAACGGTTGCCCTTTGCACAAGGGTCAGATCGTGGTTGGCGTCAAGCAGATAGATTTCCGCCTCCACGCCGTTGTCGGAGGAGAGCCCCGAGAGGTCGAGCTGAATGAATTTGGGCTCGGCGCTGTCATCATCGTTGTAGTGTGTCATCACCACCGCCGCCTCGTTGCCGTTCTTTGCGGCACAAACGTGTGCGTCTGGATCGTCGGAGGCGCATTCTACATAGGTGCCAAGTTTATAGAGCTCGTTGAACATGGGGAAGGCGAAATACGCCGGTGTAGTCACCGTGCCAACCTGCAAAAAGTCGAACAGACCGTTCCAGGCGGTGGGGCGTGCATCGTAGTACATCAGCATGTCAACGGGGATTGCCTGACAGTCGCACATGGTTGCCAGCGTAAAGGAGGCACCCTTGATCTCCTTTTTAGCAATGTGGCTGTACGTGATCTCCTCGCCGTGCCAGCCGAGCACGTAGTTCCATTCGTTGAGGATGCTCTCGGCTTCGGGATAGCCGTATTTGTCGAGCAGGGCACGCACCTTTTGCGCTTTTGCCGTCACCTTTTCAACCGTGTGTGCGTAAATATGCCAGGAGAAAAAGTCGAGCGGTGCTTTGAGTTGTGCAAGAAAATCCTCTGCCCAATCGAGCTTGCCCGCAATTGCGGGACCGCCGATCTTCAGGTGTGGGAAGCATGCCTTGAGATGGGTTGCAACGATGTGATAGAATTCAAAGAACTGTGCCTTTGTGCCGCCCCAGGTGCGCTTGTTGGTTGCATCGTCGGGGTCGAGGTCGGGCTCGTTCCAGATCTCCCAATATTGCATGTCGCGGTGGCTGCCGTCAGCCCAGCCCTCGGTATAGTGGCGGATGATGTGCTCGCAGATCACCGCCCATTTGTGAAAGTCCTTGGGAGGCAGCGTGCCATATTTTTTGATCTCATGCTCGATGCGGTGACCGAGACGGTAAAACACCTTCGTTCCCGCCGCCTCGATCATGTCCATATAGTGATCGGTGCAAACGAAATCGTAGGAGTTGGGATCCTCGGGATCGGCATCAAAATTCGGGAAGATGAACGCCACGTCAACCGTGTGCTCCAAGCCGTATTTGGGATAAAAGGAGGAGTCGTGTGTGCGCGCGTAGGGAATTCCCGCGGCACGGAACTCCTCAAGATTGCCGTTTCTCACACCTGCAGGCGGATCGCTCCAACCGAGGTGTTTGTTGCCAACCTCACAGCTCGGCCCGTTGTTGGTTGCGTGCATGGGCTTGATCTTGCCCTTGATCTCATTAAAATTTACACTCAGACGTGACATGATTTCCTCCAATAGAAAGATATAACTACATCATTACAAGTATTATAATTTTTTTGGTGGGCTTTGTCAATAGAAATCCGAAAAGAGAAAAATTTTCTGCTTGATCGGACTGCTCCGACTATTCGAAAAGAGAATCGAAATACGCGCTTTGGTGTTGGCTGCGAAACCGCGTGGGCGTGCATCCCACCTTTGCTTTGAATACCACGGTGAGATATTGTTGTGTATGAAAGCCGCACTGCTCGCTGACGGTATCGAGCGGCAGCTGCGTGGTGAGCAAAAGTCTTTTTGCGGTGTTGATGCGGTATTCCTCCAAATACTCGCGCGGAGTGAGACCGCAGACCTCGGAAAAGAGCGTGTGAAAATAATTGGGACTCAGATTCACCGCTTGCGCAACGTCGCCAAGTCGGATGGGATCGGCACAGTGCGCCCTGAGATATTCCTTTGCGCGCTTCGCGATCGCGTGCTTGTAGGAATCCGTTCGCTCCGCATGATTGGCATTTTTGAGCAATAGAGAGAGAAAGCAGAGCAGCTTTCCCTGCAGCAAGATCTCGTCCCACCTCTGTGTGGTGTGGAGCGTAATAATTTCGTCGAGCAGGGCGGTTGCCTCATGATCCTGCGCAACGAAAAAATATTTTGGAGCATTGCGCAAAATTTCGGCAAGCCGTCCTTCTGCCGTAAATTTGATGTATTTCGTTTTGAAGGGCAGCTCGCTGTAACGTTCCTCACCGGGGACACTGATCCACGCGTAGCCGCGCCGAATGGGATAGGCGATCCCGTCGGAAAAGGTGTTTTTGCCGTCCTCCAGAAAATATTCGATCTCAAAGACCGTGCAGATGCGCTTGGATGACACCTTGAGAAAGGCGAAGCTGCTGCAATCAAAGTATCCGCACGTGATCTTGGTTGGCAGTAATAATTCGTTGTTCATTTCCCGTATCCTCGGTTAAAATCGGAAGATTTTATAAAAAGACCGTACATTTCTGTCTTGCTTGATTTCGCAAGACGTTGTATAATCATAGTATAGCATCTCTCCTTGAAAAAATCAAGAACAGGAGCACGTAAAATGGAAGGATTTTTAAAAATCGGGAAAATCCTGCCGTGTCATTCCAAGTCCGTCGGGGAATCGCGCCTCGGAATTGGCATGGAAAAGCTGGATCGGGATGCCTTTGATCCCGAAAAGGTCTATGACAAGGTTGCCGCATTGGGAGTCAAATGGGTACGCCTGCAATCGGGATGGCAGAAGACCGAGCAGCGGGAGGGCGTCTACGATTTCTCTTGGTTGGATCGGCAGGTGGACGAGCTGCGCTCGCGCGGTCTTGTCCCGTGGCTGTGCCTTTGCTACGGCAACCCTCTTTACGATTCATTTGCAGGGGCGTATTACGGCGCAGTGGGCTGTCCTCCTATTCGAGAGGAACGGGCTTACAACGCATGGCTTCGCTACGTGGAGGCAACGGTGCGGCACTTTGCGGGAAGGATCGAATATTATGAGATCTGGAACGAGCCCGACGGAAGATGGACGTGGAGACCCAAGCCCGACCCTCGTGAATATGCCGAGTTTTGTGTCAGGACGGGTCGGGTCATCAAGACGTCGGATCCGAACGCAAGGGTGATCACGGGCTCCACGCACCTGGAAACGATGTCCTTCTTCAACGAGTGCTTTGCAAACGGCGTGTTGGAGGTTACGGACGCCATCAGCTTTCATTCCTATCACTATGACGAATCCAATTCCATTCAGCGAATCAAGGCGTTTCGGTCGCTTTTGCAAGGCTACGGCAAGGAGGCCGAGATCATACAGGGGGAAACGGGATCCCAATCGATGAACGGGGGCAACGGTGCCTTTTCCGACGTCAGAACCAATCAGGATATGCAAACCAAATACATCCTGCGCCATACCGTGGCGGAGATCCTGACGGACGTTAAATTCACCTCGGTCTTTTCTCTGGTGGATATGGCGGAAAATCTGGACGCCAAGGCGGGAGGACCGATCACCACTTGCGGCTACTTTGGTCTTCTTGGAGCCGATTTTGATCCCAACACGGGCGCACTCGTGGGTGAGTATCGGGAAAAGCCTTCGTATTATGCCTTCCAAAATCTCTGTGCGCTTTTGAACGAAAACGTCACGCCAAAGGAACTCCCCGTTTTTTTCAAGCCTCAAATATCAAAACGGATCAAGGGCTGGGACTGCTCTCCCAATGAGCTGATCTATGGCGGCATTTTCAAGCAAAACGGCTCGGGTGCGTTTGTATATTGGAAATCCACCGAGCTTACCACAACGCAGGGCTATGAGGGAACGGTCACCTTTGAGCTTGGCGGTATTCGAGGCGAGGTGCGCCTCATTGATCCCATAGAGGGCGGTATATATGCGGTTGGAGAGAACGTGATGAAGGATATGGACAACGGGCTGTATCTGTTTGAAAACATTCCCGTCAAGGATTATCCCTTGCTGCTTGCGTTCGGAGATTTTTGTGATATAATATAGACGACAAATTCCGTATGGAGGATGAAAATGACGAAAAAGAAATTTCAGATCGGGACCGTGCTTGAGGATAACACCGAATACTATACCACCGAGGCAGAATATCACGTATATGCCAAGGACACCGTGACGGTGAGCGACGACCGCTACGTGGCACTTCGCGCGCATGACACCAAGGCGTTTGATGTCTTTATGCTGATCAAGGATCGCAGGAATATCACAATCGACTTTCGCGGTGCAACGCTCGTGATGCACGGTAAGATCCAGCCCTTTTTGATCGATTCCTCACATAACGTCACGATCAAAAATTGCAACGTGACCTACAATCGTCCTCCTTACACCGAGGCACTCATCACCGAGGTCACACCCGAATATGCAAGATTGCGGCTTCGCGAACGATGCACCTGCCGAATCGAGGACGGAAAGCTGGTGCCGTACGGTGACGAATGGGAAAACAACAAACTCAACTATAATTACTGCTTCTATCAGGTCTTTGATGCCGAAACGCGCAAGGGCTGCGGCATTTCCCTGGGCGTGATGGGAAATCATATTATTAAGGAACCCCAATACCCCTTCAATCCGAAATGGCGATTCACGGCAGAGTGGGACGGTGATGACGTTTTGCTCAAGGGGGCGCATCCCGACTACTATCAGCCAAACCGCGTGTTGAATATCGCACACGAGGAGCGTTCTCTCTCCAATCTGTTTTCCATCGACTCCAAAAATCTGCGGCTCGAAAATTACCGTATTCTTTCGGGCTGGGGAATGGGTATCTATTCCTATCGCACCGAAAATATCACGCTGGACGGCTTTCGTCTTACCTACGATGAAAAATCTCCCTGTATCGTCACCAATGCCGCGGACGCCGTGCATACCTTTGGCACCTCGGGTCGCTTTGAGATCCGAAACAGCGTGTTTGAGGGCATGATCGACGATGCGCTCAACGTGCATTCCAATTTCCGCACCGTGGAGGCGGTGCAGGGAAGTGTGATCCGCACGCATCTTGCCTCCTGCGAACGGCAGGCAAGCGACCTCTACCGCGTGGGCGATGTGATCGCGGTCTACCGAGGAAAAACGTTGGAGGAGGTTGCGCGGTATACCGTTTGCAAGATCGAGACCGTGGATGAAACGGTGAAGGAATTCACGGTCGACCGTCCCGTTTTAGCGCATACGGAGGGGGATCTGATCGAAAACATCACGGCAAACTGCGACGTTTTCATCGAAAATTGTGTGTTTGGAAAGGCAAATTCGCATCTGCGTCTGCAGTCGCGCGGCAAATTTGTGATCCGTAATACGGAGACCGAGCTGCCGCTGCTACTCTCGGGTGACGCCTCCTTCTGGTTTGAGTCGGGACCCGTCACCGATCTCTTGGTTGAAAATTGCCGCTTTATTGGAGACCATGCCAAGATCGACATCCGAAGCGAGGTCTTTCCAACCGAGGCGGAGCCCTACTACCATCGGAATTTGAAATTTTTGAACAATGAGTTTGACGTTGCCGAACCGATCTGCGGCGGATATGCCGACGGGATCGTGTTCCGCGGCAACCGCAACCGCGTGGGCGCGCCCATGAAGCTGATTCTGACCAACTGCGGCAGCGTTGACGCGGAGGGCTGCACGGTGGAGCGCAGGACCGAGGAAAAACGCGAGTTGAAGCGAAATTGAATGGACAAAAGGAAAAACGGACACATCAAAGGGAAAAATCCCGATGGTGTGTCCGTTTTTTATTGATGATTTATGGACGCTTGCGCATCATCATTTCTCGCGAAATTGCTCTTTTCGTACGTTGCAACGCGATCTGTGACGCAGTCAATTTCTTATGTCTCTGAAGCGGGGGCATGCTCGTCCGCTGAAATAAAGGTAACGTCAGGATACCGTTCCTTCGTTTCCTTCGAAAAATCGAAATCTGAAATAACACCCGTCAGAGCAGAAAAGTCACAGGAGGCGGTAGTCAAACGGTCCACGATCTTGGTGCGATCGGTCAAAAACCATACCTCGCGGCTGTTTTTGATCAGGACATTGTACAATAGGTCGCTGTATATCTTTCCGTCCTCGGTGATGCTGCTTACCGAAAAAAACATTTTGTCGGGATAGTAGCGCATGGCGTTTTCCACAGTTAAATCGCTCCACAGCACGTAAGGTCGTTCTCCCAAGGTTCCGCCAAGGCACACGACGGTCAGTGGGGAATCCCCCAATTCGATGGCGACTCGCATGCTGTTTGTGATGATCGTAACATTCTTCTTCTGAAGCAAAAACGGAACCATATATTGCACGGTCGTGCCTCCGCCCAAAAATACTGTATCGCCGTTCTCAATACGCTTCGCCGCAGCCTCCGCAATACGGCGTTTTTCTTTTTTGTGGTAAAATTGACGTTGCACCAGCGGAGGAAGGTGCTTCTTTTCCGCCACCTCCACACCGCCATAGCTTCGCTTGACCAACCCCTGCCGTTGCATGTCATTCAGGTCGCGGTTGATGGTTGCTGTGCTGTATTGCAGCGCATCCGAGAGATAACGTACCGTGACGTATTCTTGATTTTTTAAGATTTGAAGGATCTGCTCCTGCCTTATTTTTTGCGACATTTTTTGCTCCTGTTTTGAAAAGCTTTGAGAATTTATCAAAAAAATAAACCTACTTGACACAGTTTGAGAAAGTGGTATACTTATTATAACAATATTGGGGAACGGTGTCAAGAGGGGATCGAAAAAATGCAGTTTGGGAAAAAGATGATCACAAAAAACTTAACCGAAGGGAACATTTATCTCAATCTTTTGTTTTACGCGCTTCCGTTGATCGTGTCCAATATGCTGGCCTCTGCGTACAGCACGGTGGATGGAATCATCGCGGGAAGGTTTATTGACGAGTTTGCTTTGGGCGCAATCAGCGCCACCGGCTCCGTTGACTCACTTTTGACCGGACTCTTTCAGGGCTTTGCTGTCGGTTTTTCTATTTACATATCGCATTTGTTTGGGAAAGGCGATTATTCCGCCATTAAGCGCGATACGGTGAATATGATTATATTCATCGGCGCAATTTCCGTGGGTGTCAGTGCATTGGTGCTTTTCTTTCAAAATGACCTGATGCGCTATCTCAATGTGGCGCCCGAGTTGTTCGCGGATGCGAAAAAATATTTTATTATTTATGCCATGGGATACGTGGTCTTTTTTATCAATCTGTTTTTGGTCAATTCCTTGTATGCATTGGGAATCACCTTCTTTTCCCTGTATGTTACGCTGATATCTGCACTCCTGAATATTGCCGGCAACCTTGTGACGGTTCTTGTATTTGGTATGGGCGTAGAGGGATTGGCAATTGCCACAGTGTTATCATCCTTGGTATCAACCGTCGTGTATTCTGTTTTGCTTTGTCGGGCATTCCGTGAGCTGGGGGGGGAGAAAACTTCGTATCGCTTCAGTTTCTCTTGCGTGAAGCACTCTTTTCGTTATGCCGTTCCCGCTGCTATTCAAAATCTGTCCTTTCATGGCGTTTCCTTTATCATTTCTCCCGCTATCAATGCTCTTGGCGCAGTGGTAACCACGGAGTATAACATATGTAACCGCCTGTATGCCCTCTGCACCATGAGCCTTTGGGGAATTGCCTCTGCCTTTGCCTGCTACACGGCACAGAGTGCGGGAGAGGGGAATATACAGAAGATTCGCCGAGGTGTTTGGATCGGATTTTGGATGACATGGGTGACGGTCTTGCCCTTTGTGGCGGTATTTTCGGCTTTTGGCGGCCCGATTGCCTCCATGTTCTTTCCGAAGGGCTATGAGGGAGAGGCACTTTCCCACGCGGTGCGTTATGCCCATGTTTATCTGCCTTTTGTGGTATCCGTTCAATTGATCCAGCATTTCTATCATACCTATCTGCGTAGTCTCGGACGAGTAAGCGTCGTGCTTGGAATTACCGTTACGGGCAGTATCGTTCGTGTTGCGATAACGCTGCTCTTGACACCCGTGATTGGCTTGGATGGTGTGTTTTTAGCACAGCTTTTGGGGTGGGCAATTGATTCGATCATTTCGTTTATCCTCTATTTCTTCCGATATCGAACCGACTCGCACCTCAAACGCGTGCTTGTCTCCCAACATATTTCGGATTGCTGATACGCTTTTCTTTTGATCGTTTATCGAAAAAACTGCAAGAAAAAACGGACACATCAAAGGGAAAAATCCCGATGGTGTGTCCGTTTTCTGTTTTAATGTTTTTTCAACGTTGGGATATTCTTTTTCTTGATCATTTTTTGAAGATAGGTAAATCCAACCAGGCTGTCAAAGAAATGGAACGCCTTTTTTCGGTTGTCGCGGTATAACAGGAGCTCGTTTGTGCGATATGCGCTCAGGTACGTCTGCTTGTCCTTTTTGCCTTTTTTCGCTTTGATCGAAGCCCAATCCGTCTCTTTTTTCAAGACACCGAATGCGGTTTGCACGATCCTTTGGGAGGTCACGTGGCAGCGATAGGAGAGCCGATACAGAAATGTGATTCCGAAAAATGCCGTGATTGGGTAAAACAAAAAGGGGAGTGGACGCAGACTCGGGACGGAATAGAGGATGTGGGGCGAGATTGCAAACGCAAGGCAGATGAGCGCAAAGCAGAGCGGCGTGCGCTGAGCGGCTTTGGAATAGCGCATGGTAAAGTCGTTGGGGTTCATTCCCACCTCCTCGCGTCTTGCGCCCTCATATGCTGAAAAGTCGATGCCCCTGATCAGATCGCGGGAAACGTGCCAAGCCAAATCAAGCCCTCCTTTCTCGAAAGCGTTGTTTGTAAAATCGTTGTCGGTGACTGTAAGCGAATCGTTTCATTCGACATTCACCTGTGACTTCTTACTGCCTTGGACTATACCAAGTATATCAGATTTTGCATTTGTTGTCAACAACAAGCATCGAGATTTTGTTTTGAAGATCAACCGTTTTTGAATTCCGAAAAGATTGGACACATCAAACGAGCAAATGCTCAAATGGTGTGTCCAACTATTTTATGAAAGTTTTTGCAGAGATTTTTCCAGCATGTGTTTGTCAGTATGCCCGGACCTCAAAGATCACGGCATCGCGATGTCCGTTTGTTTGGTGAACGTTTATTTCGACGCGGTCGCAGAGCGTCTTTTCAAAGCGGAGGACGTTGAGACGCTGGTGATTATCGCGCACCTCGATCGTTTTCACAACCTTAGCCGAGGCAGAAGAGGTTGAACTCGGTTTTAAGAGAGCCCTTTTTCGCCATACTGCAGGAAAATTTCTTGTCATATTGGTATATAACTGCAAAATTTTCCTTTGCCTGACAAAAAATGGCTTCTCTTAAAACTTCGCAGAACCCCAGAGCCTGAAGTTTTATGATGATTTTGGTGTTAGCCGAGCGCAGCAAGGTTGATACCTTGCAAGAGAGGAAAACGCCGAAAGCGCTAAAAATTCAGGCTTTGGGGCGGGTTCAACCTCTTCTGCCTCGGCTACCCGTGATCTGATCAATCAGGGCAAGTGCGCGCTCTGCCAGCTTTTCGTTCTTTGCCGTTTTGCCACCCTTGACGCGATAGCCGAGCGGGCGAACGATACCGAAATTGGCATTCATCGGCGCAAAGGGTCCCACGCCGCCGCGGCTGACGTATGCCGCCATCGCGCCGATCATGGTGTCCTCGGGGTAAATACAAGCATCCTCGCCCTTTGCACGACGCGCCGCGTTGACACCCGCAACAAGTCCGCTGCCCGCAGACTCCACGTAGCCCTCCACGCCGGTCATCTGTCCTGCGAAAAAGACGTTTGGACGGCTCACCATCGAATAGTCAGCTCCGAGAAGCCCGGGAGAATTGAGATAAGTGTTTCGGTGCATCACACCGTAGCGCAAAAACTCGGCGTTCTCCAGCCCCGGAATCATGCGGAACACGCGCCGCTGCTCGGGAAAGGTGAGATGGGTCTGGAAGCCGACCAGATTGAACATGGTTGCCTCCACGTTCTCCTTTCGGAGCTGCACCACGGCATACGCCTCCTCGCCCACACGCGGGTCGATCAAACCAACCGGCTTGAGCGGTCCGTAGCGCAGGGTATCGTAGCCGCGACGCGCCATGACCTCAACCGGCATACAGCCCTCAAAAACCTTGAGCGACTTCTGACTTTCGCGGTCAAAATCCTTGAGCTCTGCCTCCTCGGCAGAGAGCAGCGCCTCATAGAAGGCGTCGTACTGCTCCTTCGTCATCGGGCAGTTGATATAGTCGGCATCGCCCTTGTTGTAGCGCGATGCGAAATAGGCAACGTCCATATTGACCGTAGAAAAATCAACGATCGGTGCCGCCGCATCAAAGAAATGCAGACCCTCGCAGCCCAGATCGCGGCGGATATACTCTGCCATCGCATCCGAGGTCAAGGGGCCCGTGGCGATTACGGTGACGGCATCGTCAAGTACACGGTCTGCTTCCGCCTCAACAACCTCAATGAGGGGATGAGCGGTGATCTTGTCGGTAATATATTGCGAGAATTTCAAGCGGTCAACTGCCAGTGCAGAGCCTGCGGGAACGCGGGTGGCGTCTGCCGCCTCCATGATCAACGACCCAAGTCGGCGCATCTCCTCCTTGAGGAGACCTACCGCATTTGCGGTGCTGTCGGAGCGCAGCGAATTGGAGCAGACCAGCTCGGCAAAGGTGGGCACATGATGCGCGGGCGTGTATTTCTGTGGCTTCATTTCATAGAGCCGAACCTGCACGCCGCGCTCTGCCGCCTGCCATGCTGCCTCACATCCCGCAAGCCCCGCACCAAAGATATGAACGGTTGGCATGCTCATTCCTCGCTTGCGGTTTCTGGCGTCTGATCGGTGATCTCGCGCGAATATCCGCAGTCTGCCTCATGGCAAACAAGCAGATTTTTGCCTTTTTTGCGGAACAGCAGCTTGCCGCAATCGGGGCAAAGCTCATGCACGGGCATATCCCAGGACGAGAAATCGCAGGTGGGATATTTCTCACAGCTGTAAAATACAGAATGGTTGCGACCGAACTTGGTGACGATCTTTGCACCGCACTTGGGGCAATCCACGCCGGTTTCGCGCACGCGCGCCTTGGTGAACTTGCACTCGGGATAACGGCTGCAAGCATAGAAGCTGCCGAATTTACCCGTGCGCAGAACCATATCCGATCCGCATTTCTCACATTTGAAGTCGGCGATCACAGGAGCCTTTTTCTGCTCCTTTGCCTCCTCCCCTTCTCCTGCATCCTCTGCGGCGGGAGCCGTGAGAGGCTTGGTGTTGCGACAGGTGGGATAGTTGGGACATGCGGCAAATTTGCCGAAGCGACCGTTGCGCACAACCATGCGGCTTCCGCATTTGTCGCAGATGATGTCGGTCTCCTCGGGCGGAACCTCGATGGCGTTCTCCTTGATTGTTTTCTCCGCCTCCTCGAGCTGCTTTGCAAAATCAGCCCAGAAGCGACGCAAAACGTTGAGCATCTCCTCGTTTCCGTCCTCGATCTCGTCAAGCGACTTCTCCATCTCTGCGGTAAAGCCATAGTCGACGATCGTCGGGAAATTTTCGAGCATGAGCTTATTCGTGACCTCACCCAAAGGCGTGGGCACGAACGCCTTGCCCTCACGCTTGACGTAGTTGCGTGCAAGAATGGTGGTGATGATGCTGACGTAGGTACTCGGGCGTCCGATCTCAAGGTCCTTGAGCATCTGAACGAGCGAGGAATCGTTATAACGAACGGGGGGCTCGGTGAAATGCTGGGTCAGCTCGGCGTCATCGGCGTCAAGCTTCTGTCCGCCAACCAGCTCGGGCAGGCGAATATCCTTGACCTCGCGAGGATTGTCAGCGGTAACACGCGCCTCGTCCTCGCTCTGTTCGTAGAGTGCCATATATCCGGGGAAGCTGACCGAATATCCGCTCGTGCGGAACAAATAGCCCTCACAGATAAAGTCGATCGTGATGGTATCGAGCTCGGCAGACTCCATCTGGCTTGCAACAAAGCACTCCCAGATCAGCTTATAGAGCTTGAACTGATCGGTGCTCAATTGCTTGCGGATACGCTGGGGCTCAAGTTCGACGTTGGTGGGACGGATCGCCTCGTGCGCGTCCTGTGCACTTCCCTTGGTCTTAAACACGCGGGGCGTTTCGGGGCAGTATTGATCCCCGTATTTCTGCTTGATAAAGTCTCTTGCGTTCTCTTTTGCATCTGCTGAAATGCGAACCGAGTCGGTACGCATATAGGTAATCAGACCCTGCACGCCGCCAAATTCGGAGCCGAGGTTGACACCTTCGTAGAGCTCCTGTGCCACGCGCATGGTGCGCTGGGACTGGAAGCCGAGCTTGCGGAACGCCTCCTGTTGGAGCGTTGCCGTGGTGAAGGGCGCGGCAGGAATCTTGTGGCGCGTTGCCTTCTTCACCGAATTGACGGTGTAGGGCTTACCGTTGACCGCATTTGCAACCGCATTTGCCTCCGCCTCGTTTGCAAGACGGACCTTGCCCTCCTCATTGCCCCAAAAATGAACGAGAAAGGACTTTCCGTCGGGGCTGTGAAGCATCGAATCAATCGTCCAATATTCCTCGGGGACGAACGAACGGATCTTCTCCTCGCGCTCAACGATGATGCGCGTTGCAACCGACTGCACGCGACCTGCACTGAGTCCGCTTTTCACGTTCTTCCAGAGCAGCGGGCTGAGCTTATAGCCGAGGATACGGTCCAGGATACGGCGCGTTTGTTGAGAGTTGACGAGGTTCATGTCGATCGGGCGGGGCGATTTGATCGCTGCCTTGACCGCACTTTTGGTAACCTCATGGAAGCAGATGCGCTGCGTTTTTTCTTCGGGAATTCCAAGTGCCGCAGCGAGATGCCATGCGATAGCCTCTCCCTCGCGGTCAGGGTCGGTTGCAAGGAAAATCTTGTTTGCCGACTTTGCCTCGCGGCGGATCTCCTTGATCAGGTCGCCCTTGCCTCGGATATTGATATAGTGTGCGTCGAAATCGTTTTCAATATCAACGCCGAGTGAGCTTTTGGGAAGATCGCGGACGTGTCCGAAGGACGCGATCACCTTGTAATTGGTTCCAAGATATCCCTTCACGGTCAGCGCCTTGGAGGGAGACTCCAAAATTACCAGATTGTTTGCCATTTACAGTTCCTTTCTTTCGGGGTTTTAGGTTTTGATATATAGTGCCCCCGGGAGCTTTTGGATCAGCCCCAGGATTTCAAGCATTGTCAGCGCGGCGATGATATCGCCGTAAGAATGATCGAGCTTGACCAGCTCATCCGCCGTGATCGCCCGATCGTCGGGGATCGCCTCGAGAACCGCACGCTGAACCTCACTGAGAGAGGAAAGCGTTTCGTCGGGGGTGCGATGCTCGGTCAGTCTTGCCTGCTCAGTTGACGACGGCACGGATTTGCTGCGCGCAAGCGACTCGGCGTTCGATTTTGCGGATGCCGTTTTTCTTCGATCAGAGCGTTTTTTCTTCTCGAGAGGCTCCGAGGAGATGTCTGCCCGTGTGGCCGTCACGGCAGCGGCTGCCTGCTCGACTTGCGGCGAAGGCGCGGCTGCCTTTGCGTGGTAGCGAATTACGCCCACGCGATCAAGGTACTCGGGATCGGGCTGCGAGCGGTCTCCCACCGCAAATAGCTTCGCAGTGTTCAGATTGCCCGAGAAAACGTATTCAAAGGGCTCAAGAATATCCTTCGTCCGCAACACGAGCGTGGCGCCGTCGCGCAGAAGTCCGTTGGTGCCCTCGGCACCCTCGCTACCCACGTTGGCGGGAACGGTAAAGACCTCTCTCCCCTGCAGGATCGCTTCCTTTGCGGTGATGAGCGAACCGCTTCCGATGCCTGCCTCTACCACGAGGGTTCCGTGTGTCATACCGCTGATGATGCGGTTTCGGGTTGGAAAATGATAGGAATTCGGGCGCGTACCGGGCGGATATTCGGAAAGCAGCAGACCGTGTGCCGCGATCTCGTCCATCAATCCCCGATGATGCCTCGGATACACAACGTCAACGCCGCATCCCAGCACCGCTACCGTGGTTCCTCCCGCGCGGAGAGCCGCAGCGGCAGAAACGCCGTCGATGCCCGCTGCCATACCGCTGACAACGATTGCATTGGTCACCGCCAGCTCATAGGATAGCTTATACGCCGAGCGCAAACCGTATGCACTCATTTTGCGCGTCCCGACCACGCCGATGCAAAGGCGTCGGTCAAGCTCGGGGAGCGTTCCTCGATAGTAAAGCAAAACAGGCGGTCGCTCAATCTGCTTGAGCGTGTTTGGATAGCGCGGATCCGAATAGGCAAGAATGCCGATCCCCAGGCGCTCGCAGACACGCAGTATTTCGGTTGCACGCTCAAGACTTTTCTCTGAAAGTCGCTTGCGAGTACGGTCTGAGAGCGCTCCGATGCGTTCGAGCTCTCCCTCCTCGGCATGAAAGATGTCATAGGGGTTCTCATACAGACTGATCAACGTGCGAAAATCGCGACTTGCGGCGCCGAGCGCCTCGGACAGCCATATCCAGAACAGCATATCTCTTTGCATAACCGTACTCCTCTCCGTCAATTTCAGAAACCGGATTGTTTTCCGATAAATTCCCACATCAGAATGGATGCCGCAACCGCCGCGTTGAAGGACTCGGCACGGTTGGTCATCGGAATGATGACGCATCCGTTGCACGCCGCCACCGTTTCGGCAGTCAGCCCGTGCCCCTCGTTGCCGATCACAACGGTGTCACCCGCCTCGGGAACAAAGCTGCCAAGCGGCTTCGCCCCCGCATTCAATGCGGCGGCATAGACGCGACGCCCCGACTCACGCAGGTGCGCGATCACCTCGGGCAGGCTATCCACGCGCGTGATCGGCTGATTGAACAGCGTTCCCATTGAGGCTCGCACGGCACGTGGGTGATAGATATCTGCGCAGTCGGCACTCATGATAATGCGGTCGACTCCGATCGCCGCGGCGCTTCGGATGATCGCACCGACGTTGGATGGATCGCGCACCGATTCCAGGAGCACGATCCGCTCGTTTTTTATATTGAAAAAATCGGCGCTATTATATATTGTAATGTTTTTTTCAAATTTGTCAATATATTTTGCGATACAAATTACGCCTTCGGGTGATTTTTCTTCTGAAATTTTATCAAAAAGCTCGTCAGACAACACCACAACGCGTGCATCGGTTGTAAAGCCCGACTCGGCACATAGTTTTTCACAGTCACGCAAGATGCGATCGGCGCTCGACCGACGCAGAGCAATCAGCTCCAGCTCCAGCCGATTTTTGATCGCCTCGGCAAGCAGCTTGATGCCGTCAAACCGAAAAAGACGGCGTTCCTCGCGCGTTTTTCGGTCGGTCAGCTTGCATAGCTCCACCACGGTTCTATTCTGTCTGGAAGTGATCACTTCCTCGCTAAAATTCACGAAAAAGCCCTCCTTTATCCTCTTTTTCAGAGCTTTTACGCCCCTCGAAAATATCTCTATCAATGACAAAAACCCGATGTGACCATCGGGTTTTTATAATGCCGATCAAAGGGCAGCCTTTGCCTGTGCACAGAGTGCTGCAAATGCTTCCTTGTCGGAAACTGCGATCTCTGCGAGCATCTTACGGTTGAGGTTGATGCCTGCCTTCTTCAGACCGTGCATCAAGGTGGAATAGTTCATACCGTTCACCTTTGCCTGCGCGGAAATTCTGGTGATCCAGAGAGAACGGAAATCTCTCTTCTTCATCTTTCTGCCGGCAAATGCATAGTTGCCGCTCTTCATCACGGCCTGCTTTGCCATCTTGAAATGCTTGGACTTTGCGCCCCAGTAGCCCTTGGCTGCCTTCAGCATAGACTTTCTTCTCTTGCGCGTCATCATTGCGCCCTTAACTCTTGCCATTTTCTATATCCTCCCTTTCGACTTATTTCAGAATCAGCGTCTTCAGATTCTCTGCAACCTTACCCTGCACCATCGTGCTGGAACGCAGATGTCTGAGTCTCTTTGCGCTCTTGTTACCGGTCTTATGACGGTGCGAGCTGTGGAACATCTTTACCTTGCCGTTTGCGGTTACGGTAAATCTCTTGGCAGAAGCCTTATGTGTTTTGACCTTTCCCATTTTCAATACTCCTTTTTTGTTTCCGGCATTTGGATACTGCCGGTTTACTTACATAATAAAACTGCTTTCTTTGCTACTCAAAGAAATCGGATAACGGATAACGGTTTCGCGTGCCGAATTATTTGGCTTTGACAGGTGAAATCACCATGCTCATAAATCTGCCGTCCAGCACAGGGCGTTTTTCTACAACTCCCGCGCCCGAACAAGCCTCCTCAAATCTCTCGAGAACCTCGCGACCGATGTTCATGTGGCTCATCTCGCGCCCCTTGAACTTCATCACAACGCGGACCTTGTTGCCATCAGCCAGAAAACGCAAAGCGTGCTTGACCTTGGTTTCAAAATCGTGCGTGTCAATGCGGCAGGAAAGCTGGATCTCCTTGAGTTCAACCGTTTGCTGCTTCTTCTTGGCTTCCTTCTCACGTTTGTCGCGCTCGAAGCGGAATTTACCGTAGTCCATGATCTTGCACACGGGCGGAGTTGCCTGCGATGCCATCATCACCAGATCCATTCCCTTTTCATAAGCCATCTCCAATGCTTTGGCAGAGCTCATGATGCCAAGCGATTCGCCGTCGGCACCGATCAAACGCACTTCCTTTGCGTTGATCTCCTCGTTGAGCAGGTTTTCTTTGTCTTTCGCGCTAATAGTTCAACACCTCCAAGCGAAAAAAATTAACCGTACAAAGACACAACGTCTCCGCACGGTTCACCCTCCTCGCGCATTTGCACCAAAAGGAAATGTCGTTATCAACCCGCAGCACAACCGGTGTGCAGGTGAGAGCGGAGCGCTCTGCTTTGTTTTACTCGGTTATTATACCACTCTTCCCCCGATTTGTCAATAGCTTTTCAAAAAATATTTTTAATCTTTTTTCGGCGTTTTCCATTTTTTGGTATGACATGAAATGTCCATTGACAATTATAACAAAAGATCGCATCTTTTTTGGGGCGAAATTCTACCCTATATGCTTTTTCACAAAAATAATTGCCGATTTTCGTCACTATTGAATATTTACAAATCGCTCCGAATTTGGTATAATATTGATTACTGACAGGCAATCGCTTGTCAGGTTCCCCTTTTTTGCACACCACACTCCGTCTTGCGAAATGCCAAGCTCATGGCATCCCTGCGCCTGAACGGTCTCGGGTGTGCAATTTTAATTTATGTAGTAAAAAATTCCAAATTACAAGCAAAAAACACGCCATTGACGCAAAAAAGCGGCTCAATCGCGTGTTTTTTTCACATTTTCAGCCCATTTCAGACGTTTTTCAGAGCTTTTCCGGGTAAATGCCTTTTCTATGCAGAAGCTGCAGCTCTGCCATCACGGTCTCGCGGTCTGCCTGATAGGTGATACCGAACCAACGGTCATGCGAGGGCTTTGCGCGCACTGTGATACGTTCATCTTCAAGAAAATCGTTGACCATCACGGGGAGCAGACACTCCGCCTTGATATTGTCGGGAGCGATGCCGCGCAGGAAATCCTCAAAGTATTTGGTCATTTCGTCAAGAAGCGCGGGATGGAAGCCCCAAATGTTCATCGAAACCATCTCTTGAGGATCAAGTCCGCCGTATTCTCCAACGATACGGTGATCCTCCTCATAGTGAATATCGTGCGTTTCGTCAACGCGCCGCAGCTGTCCTCGCTCAATATCGCAGATACCGCGCGTAACGCCTCCGTTCTCACTCATGGTATTGCCGAGGATATAGGGCACCATGCCTGCCTCGCTCTTGGAAGTGAGGCTCACAAGCATCTCGTGCATGATGCAAAACGCCTCCTTGCCATAGTAATCATCGGCGTTGACGGTTGCGAAGGGGCCGCGAATGACGTCCTTTGCGCAGAGAACGGCGTGAACCGTTCCAAAGGGCTTTACACGGTCGGAGGGCACCGAATACCACGCAGGGAGTGATTGCATATCCTGAACGGCGTAATCGACGCGTACGCGCCCCTCAATGCGGCGTCCGACGCTCTCGCGAACGGTCTCGACCATTTCCTCCTTCAAAATAAACACGACCTGCGTAAAGCCTGCCTCGATCGCATCGTGAATTGAATATTCCATTAACATCTCACCGTTGGGACCCACGTGAGAAATCTGTTTATTACCTCCAAAGCGGCTGCCAAGACCTGCCGCGAGAATGACGAGGGTTGTATCCATGAAAAAAACCTCCTTCACGTTGTTTTCCTATATTATACACGCTTTGAAGCGTTTTGTCAAGCCCTGACACACTTTTGCAAAAAGTCCCTGCCCGCTCCACGCTCTGCCCAGAGCACAACAGCAAAACGGGACCTGCGATGGCAGGGCCCGTTTGAGCTTATGTTTTAAGGCTCTTGTTCTTATTTCTTTTTCTTGACGAGATTGAGGATATCGTCGAAATCATCGTCATCTGCAGGAGGAGGAGTCGGCTTTTTCACAGGGCGCTTTACAGGCTCTGCTGCCTCGGGACGCTCCTGCTTGGTGAACACGTCACCGCGAGCGGCGGGCTTGCTCTCCTCTGCCTTTGCAGCGATTTGCTTCTTTTTGGTTTCGTTGCGCTGCTCATCCTCGGGCTTCTTCTCAAAGCCGGTTGCGATAATGGTGATGCGCATCTCGTCCTCAAGCTCCTCGTCGAGCGTAACACCCCAGATCACGTTTGCATCGGGATGTGCCTCCTGCGCGATCAGAGTGGAAGCGAACTCGGTGTCCTCGAGCGAAACGTCGGGCGATACCGAAATGTTCATCAGGATGCCCTTTGCACCTCTGATCGAGGTTTCAAGCAGCGGGCTGGAGATTGCCTCCTTTGCAGCCTGCTCTGCCTTGTCCTTACCCGTTGCGGCACCAACGCCCATGTGTGCGTAGCCCGCATCTGCCATGACGCTGGTAACATCGGCAAAGTCGAGGTTGATCAGACCCGTAACGTTAATCAGGTCGGAAATGCTCTTTACGCCGCGACGGAGCACGTCATCGGCGATATTGAACGCGTTGAGGATCGTGAGCTTCGTGAAGGAAACCTCCTTGAGGCGCTCGTTGGGGATCACGATCAGCGAGTCAACGTACTGTGCCAGCTCTGCGATACCCGCCTCTGCCTGGTCCATTCTTCTCTTACCCTCGAAGATGAAGGGCTTGGTAACGATTCCAACGGTGAGGATATCAAGCTCGCGTGCAACGCGTGCCACAACGGGAGCAGCACCCGTTCCCGTTCCGCCGCCCATTCCTGCCGTGATGAACACCATGTCGGTGCCCTCCAGGATCGAACGGATCTCCTCGATGGACTCCTCAGCCGCACGCTCACCGATCTGCGGATTTGCACCCGCGCCAAAGCCTCTGGTGATCTTTTCACCGATCACGAGCTGGTTGGGCGCCTCGGACTTGCGCAGAGCCTGACGGTCGGTGTTGATCGAAACGAACTCAACGCCGCGGATATTGCTCTCGATCATGCGGTTTACGGCGTTGTTTCCGCCGCCGCCTACGCCGATTACCTTAATGTTGACGCCACATTCCAGGCTATCATCATGTTCAAATGTCATGTTTTCATCCTCCCGAACTTTTACAAATCATCGAATTCTTCAACTCGACGCCCGCTTTTGGGGCTTTACAGACTTACTCATATAATATAATACTATTTTTTTTTGATTTTTGCAAGTGTTTTTTTAATTTTTTTGAATAAAATCCGATTTATTTTTGAAAAAAACGGTTTTCACGCTCTTTTCTGTCGCACAGACAGTCAAAAAACGTCGAAAAACCGTTTTTTCTATCGCGCTTGGCGCTCGTTCTCAATCTGCCATGAGCAGCTCACCGCCCTCAATGAGACGGTAGGTGGGCTTTTTCATGTCGCTCACGTCCACAACGGCAGATACACCGCCAACGTCGCCCTTGATTTCAAGAATGCCGTTGACAATCTCAAGCTTCTGCTCCATATCGGCAACGCGACCGACTCTGATGCGGCAGCTTGCGTTCACAACGTAGGAAACGCTGTATTTGCCCGCGCAGTCAACCGAGGTGACGCTCGGCAGCACACCAACGGCGTCAAGAACGTTGATCAGCTCGTTGACGTAGGAGAGGTCGGCATCGGGGTTTTCGAGCTTGATCGGCTCTCCAACCGTGATCGAAGCGATCGCAGGCAGCTCTGCCTTGAGAAAATCGGCGAAGCTGCTCTCGTCGTAGCTCTGCTCAAGCACGCGAAAATCATCGTCGGCGTCGATCGAAAAATATCTGCCGCAGAATTCGGTGTAGAGCATGCCCGAGCGCTCGGTGACCTCAATGGTTACACCGTTGAGTCCGAGCTTGATGCTCACCTCGTCCACGTAGATGCACTTTTCCCAAATGGATTGGCAAACCTCGTTGATATTGATCCCGAGAATTTCCTGCCCTACCTCAATTCCGGAGGCGGCGGATATCTGCTCGGGGGTATAATAGCTTGCTCCTTTGACCGTGATCGTTTGCACACGGAAGCTCGGCAGGATCAGCAGCAACAGCCCCACCACAACGATCAGGGACGCGAGTACGAGCATTCCGTTACGCAACAGGCGCAAAAGTGCGGGGTTGGGGCGACGTCTTTGCGGCGGACGCGAGGAGGTCTGTCCCGTTCGGGGCGGTGTGCCCGTGGGCTTGGTCTTGATTTCCTGCTTGTTCATCTTACTAACAATCCTTTCGATTGATTTTCCTTTTATTTTCGGGTGCCCAGAAGCGAGCCGATCTCATTCCAGATTCTTCGGTTTGCCTCGGGATCAGCAAAGGCTGCTATTTTTTCTTCCATGCTCTCTCGGCGAGCGGGGTCCGATAGAATTGCCCGAACGGCACCCGAGAGCACGCCGTCATCCGCAACCTCGGCATCGGTAAGAACGGTTGCCGCACCTGCATTTCCAAGCTCGGAGGCATTGAGAAACTGATGATTATAGGCAACGGTGGAGGACGGAACCAGAATGCACGCCTTGCGCATGAGAGCCAGCTCCGAAAGGGTCATTGCACCTGCACGGCTGATCACGAGATCCGCCGCTGCCATACGAAGCGGCATGTCGTAGATATAATCCTTGAGAATACAGTTTTTTGCCTCGTCAAGCCCTGCCTCGCGAAAGGCTGCCATGCTTGCCTCCAGCCCGGCTTTTCCGGTTGCGTGCACGTGCAGCACGCGCGGATCCTTGGAGGAGAGCTCGCTCATGAGCTTAATCACGCCGCGGTTGATCTGCGCCGCTCCACCGCTCCCACCAAAGGAGAGGATCAGCAAGCGGTCATCCGCAATGCCGAGGCGACGTCTCGCCTCCGCCTTGCTCAAGCCGCCGAAATCGCCGCGCAGAGGGTTTCCGACACACGTTACCTTGCTCTTGCAGGAGAGGTGCTCGACCGTGCCGGGAAAATTGGTCCAGATGCGGTCCACCTTTTTTTCAAGCCAACGAACCGCTTTGCCCGGATGAGAGTTTGATTCGTGAACCGCCGTGGGAATTCCGCGCTTGGCGGCAGCCGCCATGATCGGCCAGCAAACGTATCCGCCCGTTCCGATCACGAGATCGGGCTTGAAGGTATCGAGAATTTCACGCGTATCCTTGGCATTGGGACCCGTGAGCACGAGCCATGCCGCATGAAGATTGGAGGGCGTGGGCAGCTTTCCCGAAAAGCCCTTGGCACGAACAAAATAGAGCGGATATCCCGCACGCGGAACGAGGTCCTCCTCGCGCTTTCCGCGAACGCCGACAAACGCGATCTCTGCGGTGGGATCATTTTGTTTTACGGTTTCGGCAATGGCGAGCGCAGGATTGATATGCCCTGCGGTTCCGCCGCCTGTGAGCAAAAGTCGCATTTTGTCATCTCCTTTGGTTGAATTGTGTTCGCTCCGTCGGCAATGCAAACGGAGAGGGGGGTTAAATTTTTCGATGGGATGCGTAGCGTGAGATTGAGAGAATAATTCCCACCTCAAAGACCTGCAGCATCAGCGACGTGCCGCCGTAGCTGAAGAACGGAAGCGCGATGCCCGTGTTGGGCATGGAATTGGTGACGACCGCCACGTTCAGAAGCACCTGAAGTGCAACCTTGAAGGTCAGGCCGTAGACCGTGAGTGCGCTAAATTTATCGGGACAGTGCCGCGCGATGTAAAATCCGCGCCAGGTGAAGGCAACGAAAAGTCCGAGCACGAGCAGCGCTCCAACGAAGCCGAGCTCCTCGCACACGATGGTGAAGATGAAATCGTTTTGCGGCTGAGAAACGTAGCCGAATTTCTGGTCGCTGTTTCCGAGCCCCTTTCCAAAGAGACCGCCCGAGCCGATCGCCATCAGCCCCTGAAGCGTTTGCCAGGCAGAACCGAGTGGGTCGGCGTCCTCAATAAAGAGCCAGGTCATCACGCGCGCCTGCGCATATTCGGACACCAGAACGAGCAGACAGCCCGCAACTCCAACGAGCGCGGCGATTCCGAAGATCCAACGCCATTTCGTTCCTGCAAGGAGCATCACGGCAATGCCGATCATGCCCACGATCATCAGACCCGAAATGTGCCGTTCTGCCGCGATCAGGAGCGCAACCGCACCGATCATGAAACCGGGATAAAGCACACCGTATCGAAAGCTTCCGCCGAAGCGGTCGATCGAGAGCACCTTTTTTTCATGGTGCGCGAGAAAGCGTGCAAGCGCAAGAACGAGCGCAAGCTTGGCGATCTCGGAGGGCTGAAAGGTGAAAATACCGAGATTGATCCAACGCTTTGCTCCGCTCCCGAGATCAACGCCGATCACCAGAACGAGCAGAAGCAAAAGAATTGCAGCACCGAACAGAATATAGCTGAAATCACGCCAGAACAGCGGCGTGCAGATTTTCACAACCACTGCGGTAAAGGCAATCGACATCAACAGGAAAACAAGATGACGTGCGATAAAATAGGTGTTGTCGTCATGATATTGCTCGGCATAAACCGACGATGCGCTGTATATCATCACGCATCCGAACAGAACGAGCGCGGTTGTGATCAATAAAAATGGAACGTCAACGATCCCCTTGGTCGGGAGAACGGTCTCGCGCTCGGGCTCCGGATGGATCTTTTCCCGATAGATCGTGAGGTCCTCATATCGTTTTCCGCGAAAAAAGCCTCGGCGGCGCGGCGTGTTATTCTGATTTTCTTCCAGACTCATGCTGCGCCCCTTTCGTTTTTTACGGTAGTTTCAATTCAAAGCCGGTTGCGCTCCGTCAGATCAAAGTGCAAGCCACGCAACGATGCAGAACAAAAGCTCAACGAGAGAAAAAACAATGACAATTTTGATCTCCCCCCAGCCGCATTTCTCGAAATGGTGATGAAGCGGCGCCATGCGGAGGATGCGTCTGCCGCGACGGTCACGGCAGAGGCGCTTGGTGATGCGAAAGACGGTTGTTTGAAGCAGGCTTGAGAGCATTTCGATGATAAAGACCGCCGAAACGATCAATCCAACGAGCTCCTCCTTTGCCTGAAATGCGGTAGCAATGACAAACGCTCCGAAGAAAAGCGAGCCCGTGTCACCCATAAACACTCTTGCGGGGTGAAAATTGTAAACGAGAAATCCGAGCGAGGAACCGATCAGAACTGCCGCCACGGGAGAAAGCTGCACGTCGCGTGCAACGAACGCCCAGACCGCGAAGAATCCGCCGATCACAAAGACCACCGAGCTTGCAAGCCCGTCAATGCCGTCGGTGATATTTCCGCCGTTGACAACGCCTGCAAGGAACAGAACTGCAATCGGATACCAGAACACGCCAAGCTCAAGCTCGATATCGGTAAAGGGTAAGGAGACCGAGGTGTCCATGTTGCCCGTGTAGGACATGATGCAAACGTACGCCGCTGCAATCACGATCTGAAGCAGAAGCTTTTGACAGGAGGTGAGTCCCTCATTCTGTTTTTTGATCAGCTTGCAATAATCGTCAACAAATCCGATTGCTCCGTTCGCCACGGCAAAGGCAACGGTGAGTGCAAGCGAAATGAAGCGCGGGGCTACACCGCGCACGCCCTGCACGGTGAAAAACACCGCCATGACGATCAGCGTGGCAAGAATAAATCCGATGCCACCCATGATCGGAGTTCCCTCCTTGGATTTGTGCCAACGGGGACCGATCTCGAGAATTTTTTGTCCCAGCTTGCGACCGCGCAGGATCGGGATCAAACGGTTTTCAAAGAACACCGTCAATGCAAAAACCGATAGCATCATTGCCAGAAAGCTAATCAAAAACCAATCCATCCTACGTCCAATCCTTTCTTGCCCTCGTCAGATCCGACTCTGAAGATAGGCGATCATTTTCTCCGCTCCAACCGAGCGACTTGCCTTAAATAGAACCACGTCACCGTCACGGAGTGTTCCGAGCAGCTGCTCGGCGGCCTCTGTGAGTGCCTCCACATTGGAATTTTGCACAATCCGTGACTTGGACATGCCGTTTTGCCGGGCACCGACGGCGATCTGGTCGCCCCCCTTGCCTACCGTGAAAAGCAGGTCGATGCCTTTTTTCGCCAGATATGCTCCAACCGAGCGATGCAGCATCGGGCTGTCCACGCCAAGTTCGAGCATGTCTCCCAAAACCGCCACGCTGCGATGCCCCGTGCGCGTGGAATACTGCTTGAGAACGTCCACAGCGGCGATCATAGATTCGGGTGAGGCGTTGTAGCAATCCTCAATCACGGTGATTCTGCCCATCTGATAGATGTGCTGACGCATACCGTCCGGATGATACTCCATCATACCGCGTCGGATTTCATCCTCTCCCATGCCCGCGATCGTTGCAACTGAGAAAGCATAAAGTGCAGCGTATACGTTGTGCCGACCGAGCAGACGGATCGACAGCTCGCGCACTGTGTGATCCCCGTGAACGATATCAAAAACCGTTCGATCGGTTTCCACTCTGATATTCTTTGCATAAAAGTCGGCTTTCTCGCAAGAATGCGAAACATAAACCGTTTGGTAACTTTTGCCGTGAATTCCGCGAAGAAGCGGCTCGTCGGCACTCAAAATCAAAATCCCGTTTTCCTTGAGACCCGATAAAATTTCAAGCTTCGCGCGGCAGATATTCTCACGCGAGCCGAGCATTTCCATGTGTGAGGTGCCGATATTGGTGATGATGGCAATATCGGGCTCGGAGGCAATCGAAAGACGCTCGATCTCACCAAAGCCGCTCATCCCCATCTCCAGCACCGCCCAATCGCTCTCGGTTGGAATCGAGAGCATGGAAAGCGGCATGCCGATCGTACTGTTGTGGTTTCCGGGCGTCTTTGCAACGCGTGAGGAAACAGACAGCACCGAGGCGATCAGGTCCTTCGTCGTGGTTTTGCCAACGCTCCCCGTGACGGCAACCGTTTTGCAGCGAAGATAGCGGCGGTAGCCGTTTGCAAGCAGCGAAAGTGCCATTTCGGTGTCGCTGACCACGATCGCGGTGGCATCCGACGCTTCGAGCTCTCCCGTTGTGTGGTCACAGATCACGCAGCGGCATCCGCGCTCGAGCGCGGCGGGGATGTAATCGTGACCGTCAACGCGCTCTCCGCGAAGCGCCACGAATGCGGTTTCGGCGTCTGCCTCTCGTGAATCGGTGCAGATATAACGTACGGCAACCTCACCGAGCGCGCCCTGGTGGAGCTCTCCTCCACACATGCGTGCCAGCGTTCCGAAGCTGATTTGATTGATACTGAATGACGTTTTCATAATTCGCTTCTCCGTAGCCGTTGCAGAATAGTTTTTATTCGTTCCGACTCCGACGCTCCTCGAACGCCTCTCTTACGATCGCACGCTCGGAGAAGGGTCGACGCCCCTCTTTCGTAATTTCATATTCCTCGTGTCCCTTCCCTGCCAAAAGGATCAGATCGCCCTCCCGTGCATGCAGCACGGCATGTCGGATCGCCTCGGCTCGGTTGGGAATTTCGATCCAATCCGTTTTCGGGTCCATCCCCGCGCGGATCTCGCGGATGATCTCTGCAGTCTCCTCGCTTCTGCTGTTGTCGGCAGTCAGGATCACGCAATCAGCATTTTGCGATGCGATCCTGCCCATGAGCGGACGTTTTTCGCGGTCGCGGTCACCTCCGCAGCCGAACAGAAGAACCGTTCGTCCCCCCACGCGGCGCATTTCGTTTGCGGTTCGCAAAAGATTTTCAAGCGCATCGGGGGTGTGCGCATAGTCGATCATCACTGTAAAATCGGCGTCAAGACCAAGCCTGATCCGCTCCATGCGTCCTCGCACGCCTGCCAGGGCACCCAACGCCTGCTTGACACCTGCGGCACCGAAGCCGAGCTCCAACGCGCAGATTGCCGCCTGCATCGAATTGACGATGCTGAAGGCACCCGGAATCGGACAGTGTACGCGCATTTGCGTCCGATCGGATCGCAAACGGTAGCAAACGCCGTTTTGGTCGGCTTGCGCGTCCTCAACCGTGTAATCCGCCATCCGCTTGACCGAACAGGTGATGCGCTTTCCGCTCGCAGCCGCGAGCATGCGATCGGCATAGGGAGAATCGAGATTGACGATCGCGCGGTCGGCAGCCGCAAAAAGCTTTGCCTTTGCCTCGGCGTAGGCATCCATCGTGCCGTGAAAATCGAGATGCTCAGGGGTTAGATTGGTAAAAATCGCCGCTTCAAAATGGATGGGCGCGAGCTTTTCGAGCGCGAGCGCGTGGGAGGTGACCTCCATGAGAACGTACTCCACGCCATCCTCCGCCATCTCGGCAAGGAGACGATAGAGCGTGTCGGGGTCGGGAGTGGTCATATTGGCAAGCGCGTTGTGTCCGCGCGAGTCGAGATGACGCCCCGCCGATTCACAGCCCACTGTTCCGATCAGACCGCATCGGCAGAATGCATTTTCCAGGATCGCACGCAGCATGTGCGTCACGCTTGTTTTTCCGTTCGTTCCCGTCACACCGACAAATTTGAGGCGCCGCGTTGGAAAGCCGAACCATGCGTCAAAGAGAAACGAAGCGGCTCGCCGCGTGTTTTCGGTTCGCAGGATCGGGATGCCGTCGGGTACGTCGCAAATCGCATCGCGCTCGGCAAGAATACAGCTCGCTCCTGCGGCAACCGCATCCCTGACGTAAGTATGCCCGTCGGTATGCAGTCCGCGGATACAGACGAAAAGTGTGTTTGCTTGAACGTGGCGCGAATCGGTCTCAATGCCGCAAACCGTGAGGTTGGCGCACGCATCGGGACATTCGATCCCTGCCGCATCACATAATAATTTGAGTTTCATAACGGTCTCCTCTCCGAGAAATCATAGCTTTGCACTTCCCGAACAGAGGATCCGTTCTGTTTTCTATTCTGCTCTCCGATGGGTCAATAATCGCCGTCGTTGGTATCATCAAGATAACGGAAGGTAATCTCAATCACACTTCCGCGCGGAAGGACAGTTCCCTTTTCCACACTCTGCGAAACAACGGTTGCGCCCGTTCCTGAGAGATAATTTTTGGTTCCGTGGATGCGAATGTTAAAGCCCGCGTTGATCAGGGTCTGATTTGCCGCAACCGCCGTCATGCCCGTTACGTCGGGAACGGTTGCCTCCTCGGGCTCGATTGCCTTATCGGTGTAGAAAATAATCTTGCCGGACGCCTTTTCGATCACGGTGCCTGCCGCAGGATATTGCTTCTGCACCACGCCGTCGGGATCGCCCACAATCTCCACCTCAAGCCCTGCACGCTCGGCGTAGGTCTGTGCAACCGACGCTCTCCAATAGCGATAATCCGACACCTTGGTTGCCTGCTTTGCAAGCTCCTCCTCGGTGTAGACCGCCTCCACGCCGAGATACGGAAGGATGGTCTCCATCACGTTTCCAACATAGGGGGCGGCAACCGTGCTACCGTAAAGGAAGCCCTCGGTTGGCTCGTCAACAATGATAATCACAGCGTATTGCGGATTGTCAGCAGGGGCATACGCCACCGTGGAGCAAACGTACTGTCCCACGCTTCCCGCGTTCTTTTTCTCGGACGTACCGGTTTTTGCGGCAATTCGATAGCCGGCTACATAGGCATTTTTTGCACCTCCGTTGCCCGAAACACCGCCCTCGAGAATCTCCGATACGGTTTTGCAGACCTCGCTGCTCACAACCTGGCGAAGAACGGTTGTATCAAAGGATTTGATCACAGCACCGTTTTCATCTGTGATCGACGAAACGAGATGCGGCTTTACCAGATAGCCGCCGTTTGCCACCGCACTGACAGCCGTGATCTGCTGAAGCAGGGTGACGTTGAAGTTCTGTCCAAAGGAATAGATGGCTTGGTCGAGATCGGTAAACGCCGATTCCGGGGCAAACAGACTCGAACCCTCGCCCGGCAGATCAATGCCGGTTCTTTGCAGATAGCCAAAGGAGCGGAGATAGCCGTAGAAGGTATCAGACCCGAGTCGAAGCCCCACCGTCATGAGCACGGGGTTGCAGGACTGCTGAATACCCTGCACGAAAGAAAGTGATCCGTGACCGTGCACCTTATGGCAATGGATTTTATGTCCGAGCACGGTTTTGTATCCCGGGCAGGAAAAGCCCTCGTTTACGCTGACAACCGACTCCTCGAGTGCCATTGCAGCAGTGATAACCTTGAATGTCGAGCCGGGAATATAGGATTCTGTGATCGCTTTATTCGACCACATACCGAGCAGAAGCTGCTGCTTGAGCGCGGTGTATGCATCGGTTCCGAGCTCATAGCCGCTCTCGGTCAGCTTTTCGAGCGACTGAAAATCAAGCGCCCAGGGATCGTTGAGGTTGAAATCGGGATAAACCGCCATACCGAGAATTTCACCCGTGTTGACGTTCATCACAATTCCCGCCGCGCGGTTTTGCCCCGCCGATTCAAGATAAGCCGCCTCAAGCTGCTCCTCAAGCGCCGATTGCACGAATACGTCGAGCGTGGTGTGAATGTGATAACCGTCCTGCGCCTCGATGTATTCCTTGTATTCATACGGCATTTCATTTCCCTGCGCATCACGCGCCGTGACGTATCTGCCGTCGGTTCCCGCAAGAAGCTCGTTGTAGGAATATTCCAGCCCGTAAAGACCTCCGCCATCGCTTCCCGTAAATCCGAGAACGTGCGAGGCGAGATCCTCATAGGGGTAATAGCGCGTGCTGGTCGTTTCAAGATAGATCATGCGGTTCAGACCATATTCCTCGATAAAGGCACGCACGCGGTCTGCCGTACTCTCATCCGCCTCGCGCTTGACAGTGCGGTCGAGATATTTGGTGTAAGTGGTTTGTTTGAGCACGAAACCGTAGTCGACGTCCAAAATCTCGGAGAGATGCTCGGAGATCAGCTCGGCGAGCTTGATTCCATCGCCCACTTGATCGTGTTCACTCTGTGCCGCCGCGATCGCGGAGGGCGAGAGAAAAATGCGATAGGTGCTAACGTTGGTTGCAAGCAGCACGCCGTTTGCATCGTAAATATTTCCGCGCGAGGCGCTCACGGCAGACTCGGTTGTGATCTGCTTAATCACCTTGTCACGGTAGCGTCCGTACCCCGCCGTTTGCAGAAGAAGGATGCGCAGCGAGAGACCGATAAAAAGCACAAGAGCGATCACAAGAAGTATTTTCGAGCGAAAAATGACCTTCGGATGAATCGTCTCATTTGGATCCTGCATCGGCTTGGGCAGGCGATCTTTCATAGCGGATACCCCTTTTTTTGCGAAACAAAAAACAACCTTTCTCTCATGATAAAGGCGATGGGAACTCCCCTCGCCGTATATTTTATGGACGAAAATCCGAGGTTATGACAGCCTCGGATTTATTTGATACCAATTGCACTTAAAATTGCGGCGAGATTGATCTTTCCCTCGCCCTCGTCCTCATAGACCTCAACCGAGTCCTCGTCCGCAAACGAGAGGTAATAGGTCCTCAGATATTCCTCACTCACCATGCCGTATTCCTCGGTGGCAATGCGATAAATCTCAAGCATATCGTGTTGCACCTCGAAATCAGCCTGCATTTCGTCCACCTCGGCGGCGAGCAGGTTGATCTCCTCGCGGAGCTCAACCAAGCCATTTTCCGCTCTCGTGAGCAGAACCGAGCTTGCAACGATCAGCATCAGCGACATGGCAACCGCCAAAATTGCCGCAAACGCCGAAATCGGAAAACGATGCGTTTCATGCGAGGCATCGGGAGCCGAAAGATCAAACCAAACGGGCAGCCTTTCTGCAAGTCCCTTCCCCGCCCGACGCGACAGCGCGCCGAGTCTTTGCGTGAGCGTCGGCTTTTGAGGCTCGGAGGCTTCTACGACAAGAGAAGCACCAACGTCCTCGTCCACATTCTCCTCGGTTTCCGTGCTATCTGCCGAAAAATCAACTGTTCGGATACGCTCTGCACGCGTGCGGTCAATATACCGAACAAGGTCGGAGGAGGACATGTGCTCCTTCCCCCCGCGATAGCAGGTGCGCAGAGTCTCCTCGGACATCTGCGAGAGACGGTAGGCATTGGGTGCCAGCGCTCGCGTTTCTTCTTCCTTTTCAATCTGCTTTGCCGCCGTATCAAGAACTGCTCTGTGCAGTCCCTTTGCGGCATAGCGAGCGGAAAGCAGAGAGATCTGCGATTGCTCGGATATTTCAAGTGACGTTCTGCTTTCGCAATTCATGCTTTCCGTTTCCTTTCATTTTATTTATATAGAGATTCGTTGCGTCTGCTCAACGCCCTCAAAGCTTTTCCGCCACGCGGAGCTTTGCGCTCCTCGAACGTGGGTTTTCCGCAAGCTCCTCTGCTGAAGGCAGAATCGGCTTGCGACTGACAACCTTGATCTGCGGCTTTTTACCACAGACGCAAACCGGAAAGTCCTTCGGGCAGGTGCAGCCCTCTCCAAGGCTCGCAAAGGTTTGCTTCACAATGCGGTCCTCAAGCGAGTGGAAGGTGATGATGGCAATTCTGCCACCGGGCTTGAGCAGACGTACGGCGGAACGGATTGCCGGGGCAATCACATCCAGCTCGGCATTCACTTCAATGCGCAACGCCTGAAATGAACGCTTTGCCGGATGATGTCCGCCGTCTCTTTTTGCGGCAGGGATCGAGCGTTTGATAATCTCCACCAGTTCCCCTGTGGTTTCGATTGATCTGCGTTCCCTTTCGCGAATAATGTTCGATGCAATTCGGGAGGAAAAGCGCTCCTCACCGTATTCAAAGAGAATCCTACGCAGGGCATCCTCACTGTATTCATTGACAATTTTCCTTGCCGTGAGCGGATTTCGGCGATCCATTCGCATATCAAGCGGTGCATCCGCCTGATAGGAAAAGCCGCGCTCTGCTGTGTCGAGCTGATAGGAGGAGACGCCGAGGTCGAGCAACATTCCGTTGATCCCGTTGATCCCGAGCGTTTCACAAACAGAAGCCACTTCGCAGAAATTGCTGCGAATGACCTGTGCACGGTCGCCGTAGACCGAAAGGCGCTCGGTTGCAACCGCAACTGCCGTTTCATCCTGATCGAGTGCCAAAAGGCGCCCTCCCTCACCGAGATGTGAGGCGATCACCGAGCTATGCCCCGCACCACCTGCGGTGCCGTCCACGTAGATTCCGTCGGGCTGAATGGCAAGTGCCTCGATGCATTCGTCGAGCAAAACCGAGCGATGAGAAAATTCAACCGTTTCTGCCATCTGCCGTTCTCCCTTTCGTTTCGTTTTTCATTCGTTATCGGGACGCTCACGCGCTCCCGATCATCAGAGCCCGAGAGCCTCGAGCTCGGCAAGGATCGCGGAAATATCCTCGCTACCCTTGAGCTTATCGTATTCAACGTCGGACCAGATTTCTGCGTAATCGCAGCATCCGACGAACACCACGTTGCGGTCGATGCCCGCATGATTGATCAGTTCCTGCGGAAGAACGATTCTTCCCTGTGAGTCGGGCGTTACCTGAACGAGCGAGGCATGGAGATAGCGGATCACCTTTTCGGAAAGCCGACGGTTCTGCTCACGCAGAGGCGCCGTGTACTTATCCCAGCCCGCGAGCGAATATGCCTTGAGGCATTTTTCGCGGATATCCTTTGCAATGACGAAGCAACTGCCGAGCTCGTCGCGCAGCTTGGCAGGAACAAAAATTCGATTTTTCGCATCAAGTGTGTGTCTGAACTCACCGCCAAGCATATCGGCATCCTCCATTTCTCTGATTTTTCAGGAAAAAGTTCCCCACTTTGGCTCCACTTTGAAACATCACGCTCCAAAATGCACCACCGCGTAATAATATTATATACTATTTATCAAAAATGCGCAAGAGGTTTTTTCAAATTTTTTTCATTTTTTTCAACTTTTTTTCGCTTTTTTTCGGCGTTTCCGGAAGCGATCCTACAAGCTCCGAAAAAAGAGCTGTAAAGATTGTAAAATATTTACATTTTTGGTATATTCGGACAAATTCGGACGCGAATAAACAAAAAAGTTTTTACACAAGAAGTTCCCAAAAATTCTTGACGCGTATTCTAAAATATGGTATACTGTTAATAGTATGGACTATTTTTATCAGACCGCGAGAAAGAAGGAGAGAAATGGAACAAAATCGTCAAAATTCGGCAGAGCTGGAAGAAGCCCTGCTCCGTCTTCGTCAATCCCTCAAGGATCGTGAAAAGCTGAAAACGGGACGCACGCCCCAGATCTGCTCGGATGAATCCATCCGTGAAATGATCCGCCTGATGCCGCGCAAGCCCTCGGATTTTCTCAGTATTCCGGGTGTTGGGCAGGCTTTTGTTGAGCATTACGCAAGAGATTTTTTGCTTTTGCTTGCCGAATTCAACGGCTCCGAGGAGGCTCCCGTTTCCAACCGCTCTGTTGAGGAAACGCTGCGCGAGCTCTCTAAAAAGCTGATCAATATCAATCGCAACAACCGCATGCTGTTCCTGCCCCGTCTTTCCCCGAAAAACGCGGTGGATCTTTTCGATGCGTCGGGCAGCTACAATCCGCTTGACATTCTCTTTGGTGAGGGCAGCGATCCGATCACGGTTGCCGACGTAACCTCGCAGGATCTCCCTCGCACCGATCCCACGCGCGAGCGCTACCGCAATCTGGTAAGCCTGATCCGCGAGACCGTGCGTGACATGCGTGACAAGGGTCAGAACGACCTCTACATCGGCTATCCCTTCGTGCAAGGCAACCTGGTCAACGGTGAGTTTGGCGTGCGTGCACCACTCTGCCTCTTCCCCGTAACCCTCGATCGCAGCACCGCGAACGTCACGGTGCAGGCAGACCCCACGCGCGATATTATCTATAACGGTACGCTGATTCTGGCACACGATAAATTCAACAGCATCACCACGCCGCTCCCCGATTGCACGGTGGACGAGCTCGATCCCGAAACCTTCCTGCAAAAGCTGCTCGATTTCTACAAGGATAACGATATCCGCATCGAATACGACAGCGACGAGCTCAAGAAGTTCAAGGAATACCCCGGAGATTCCTTCCCCCACTACGCTCGAGGAACGCTCAAGCTCGTGCACAACATCGTCATCGGTAAATTTCCCGCCTACTCCAACGCGATCCAGCGCGACTTTGACGAAATTCTGGAAAAGGGTTTGGTCAACCGCCTGGTATCCGACCTCGTTTCGGACTACGGCGCAACCGATTTCTATTCAGACAACACCAATGCCGAGCTCGAGATCAATCAGCCCGGCAAGAAGCTCGACATCAGCGAGCACTCGCTGGTCTACATTAACGCCCTCAACAGCGCGCAGGAGGCAGTTCTGCACGCGGCGGAAACGATGAACGAGCTGGTTGTGGAGGGCCCTCCCGGCACAGGTAAATCGCAAACCATCACCAGCCTGATCACGCAGTTCGTCAACGATGGCAAAACCGTTCTCATGGTCTCCGAGAAAAAGACCGCGCTCGACGTCGTTTATTCACGCCTGGGCACGCTCTCTCGCTACGCCATGATGATGGACGATGCGAAGAACAAAAATCTGTTCTATTCGCAGCTGGAGCGTCTGCTTTACAGCACCGATGCAAACGCGCCGATGCAGGCGCCCGATCTCTCGGCACTTTCCACCGAGATCGACACCGACGTGGCAACGCTCGAGATCATTGCCGATAAGCTCTTCACCCCCGGTGCGTTCGGCGTGGAGCCCTACCGACTCTACATGGAAAGCCGCCGCATCAATCTGCATAACCACGAGCAGATCAAAACCTACAAAACCATCCGCGGCATGATGACGCCCGAGCTGCTCGACCTCAAATACGAGGAGGTTGCTGCGATCCACAAGAAATTTGCAAACGGTCAGCTGACCGACAGCCTGGATCACTATCAGCTCACCATTGAGCGCTATCCGTGGTTCCTGCAAATGAAGGACACGCTCTCGCAATACGATCTGATCCTGTTCTCGGATTCGATCGACGAGCTGATCCTCAAGGTGGACGAGTGGCGCAATCTGCCCTTCCTCAAGCGCCAGACCTCCAAGGGTCGCCTCTCCAAGGAAATCCAGCTGGCAACCAAGGATTACTTCAACAAGAACACCGGCGCCTACACCGTTCGTCTGATCATGGAGCAGCCCGAGGCAGTTAAGCAGAGCCTGAAGGAGTTTATCGCGGGATACGCAAACCTCAAGCCCGTGGTAACGAGTCTGACACAAAGCGAAACCATCTATCTCGCTGCCCTGCGCAAGATTCACAAGATCTGCGGCGGCACCGTGATTGAATGGAACAACGAGCTCTACAACACCATTCTCTTTGAGCATATTCAGCGCTTCGAGATGGAAAACCGCACGCTTCTGCCGCAGGTTGCCGCATTTGAGAAGATCATCACCTCAATCGAGCGTGCAATCGGCGAAAAACAGGCACTTGCAAAGCAACGCATCGCAAAGGTGCTTGCAGACGACGTGCAATATATCACCGCATCCAAGCGCAAGGGTGAGATCAACCGCGCAATCGAAAGCCGCAGACGCGCGAGCGTTTCCAAGTTTGTCAGAAAGTTCGATTTCGAGCTGTTCAAGGCAATCAAGGTCTGGCTCATGACCCCCGAGGCGGTGTCCGAGGTGCTTCCGCAGCAGAATGATCTGTTTGATCTCTTGATCTTCGACGAAGCATCCCAGCTTTACGTGGAAAAGAGTATCCCCTCGATCATCCGCGCCAAGAAGGTTGTAATCGCGGGCGACCACAAGCAGCTGCGTCCCTCGAGCCTGGGTGACGGCAGATTTGAAATGTCGGAGGATCTGCTCGACGAGGATGCAGAGATTTCCGCAGCACTCGAGGAGGAGAGCCTGCTCGATCTTGCTCGCTTCCGCTATCCCGACATTCTGCTCAACACGCACTACCGTTCCAAATACGAGGAGCTCATTGATTTCTCGAACTATGCCTTCTACAAGGGCAGACTCTTTGTTGCTCCCAACACCGATACCCCCGAAAAGCCGCCCATTGAGGTGCATCTGGTCGACAACGCCGTTTGGCAGGGTCGCGCAAACCGCCGCGAGGCAGAGCAGATCGTGGCTCTGATCAAGGAGTTCTTCCAAACCAGGCAGAACAACGAAACGATCGGCGTGATTGCCTTCAACGCATCGCAGCGCGATATGATCTACGACGTGATCGACGAGGAATCGCTCAAGGATCATGCGTTCGGTCTGCAGGTCCGCGCCGAAATGGGACGCAAGGACAACGGCGAGGATACGGGTCTGTTTATCAAGAACATCGAAAGCGTGCAGGGTGATGAGCGCGACGTGATCATGTTCTCGATCGGTTACGCAAAGAATACAAACGGCAGACTGATGCACAATTTCGGTTGGCTCAACCAAAAGGGCGGAGAGAACCGCCTCAACGTTGCGATCAGCCGCGCAAAGCAAAAGATCCACATCGTAACCTCCTTCCGCCCCGCCGAGCTGATGCTCGACGATGCGAAGAACGACGGTCCCCGCGTGCTCAAGCGCTACCTCGAATACGCCTTTGCGATCAGCAATGGCGACAAGGAGGAGGCAGAGCGTATTCTGCAATCCTTTGGCGAGACCTTTGGCATTGCACCTGCAGCTTACGAGACAGAATATGCGCAAAAGGTTGCGGATGCTCTGCGCGAAAAGGGCTACGAGATCGACACGCAGGTTGGTATCGGCGGATACCGCATCGACATTGCCGTGAAGAAGAACGGCGAATACGTGCTTGGAATCGAATGCGACGGAAAGCTTTACAGCACCCCCGCATCGGCGCGCGAAAGAGACTACCACCGCCAGAAATATCTGGAATCCCGCGGATGGAGAATCAAGCGCATCTGGAGCATGGATTGGTGGCGTGATCCCACCGCCGAAATCGAGAGAATCTGCACTCTGGTCGACAGCTTATAAAAGTCAATCACCAATAAAATAACAAGGGCGAGCCCAATGCATGGCATTGGACTCGCCCTTGTTGATTGATTCTATTTCAATTGGCGTCATTGCTTTGCGAAAGGAGCAAATCACCGCTCACGGTTTCCACATCAAAGGAGGCTGTTCCCGATCCGCAAACGTAGCGTTCCCCTTGCTTTGTCACCGAAAAATCCGAGATAAATTGCCCACTCTCGGTTTCGTGCAAAAGCGCAAATGAGGAATCGGCAGGGATCAGGAGCTCCACATCGCCACTCACCGATTCAATATCGAGTGCACTCGGACAAAAGGTGGAGCAGAACGTAAGATCACCGCTCACGAGCTCTGCATCTGCGCGCTCCACACGACAATCGGAAACGCTGATATCCCCGCTCGTCGACTCCAGCTCGCAGCGCGTAAAGGCGGCGTTTTGGAGCGTGAGATTTCCCGAAACATTCTCATAAACAAATGCATCCGCCGAAATATCGGTAACCGACACCTGTGAGGACACGGTTTTCACGTCGAGCAGCTCCAGCGATTCGAGCATGTGCTCGGGGATGCGGAGAATCAGGGTCTTGTTGCGGTTCTCATGCCCGAAGCCGAGAAACCAGGAGGATTTGCGGTATTTGATCGAAAGTCTGCCGTTCTCATCCACGCGCCAACGCAACCTTGCCGACTCGGGCAGCTCGGCATCGGCGCTCTCGGTGAGTGAGACGAAGGTGTCGCCGCACGCCACGATCTCGATTTTGCCGTCGACCCAATCGAGGTCGATCGCGGTGATGTCCCCATATGGGATGCTTCCCTCCCCCACCGTGTAGCCCGTTTCGTCATAACGGTAATCCTGCCAGCCGAACACCCGACCGCCGTCAATTCCGAGCAGCGGTGAGATCACGCCCCAGAGCACTGCCGCGATGACCAGGCAACCGATCACGATGAGTACAATTTTGATGATTTTCTTCACTGCCTGCGCCTGTGGTTGCTGCAATATTTGCATGGTGATACCCTTCTTTCGTATAGAGCGGTCAAGAGAGACGTCCGAGCTTGTTTGCCGTAACCAGATTTTCTACGGTATAGAGGATCAGAACGCGGTCGGCGCCGTACTCCCGTGCCAGCTCGGTGACGTTGGTGTAATCGCTTCTCGTTGAGGAAAGATTGAGAAGCACGAGATTAAAATGCTGTGCGAGGAACGGAGCCGCGGCATTTGCAAAGCTATCCTTGAGGATGAGCAGCGTCGGGCGGTCCTCTCCGCCGCGCTTGGTAACCGTTACCACGTCATGCGTTCCATCAAGAAAGATGGAATAATGGTCCTTTTTGGAGAGATAATCGAGGTTGTAAAGACCGCCCGCGAGCTCCTCGCCATCGGCAATCACACAAAAATCCGATTCGTTTCCTGCATACCAAAGCTCCACCGAGTCGGGATGAACGAATTTCATGCCACCTGCCGACCATGCTGTGCCGTAAAAGCTCCGTGAAACGATTTGGCGGTCAAAATGCTCAATCGGCAGTATTTCGTCCTCCATCCCCCAGGAGCGCATCATTTCCACATAGCCGTAATAAGCGCCGAGCGTGGTCCAATGGTGATCGGTTTTGTAGTAGACGTATTCCCCCCGATCGTAGCACGCACGGAGCATCGGAACACTGTCGATCGCCTGCACCGACCGATCCATTCCTCCGTAAATACGTGCAAGGAGTGCGTCGCTCTGCTCGGTTGGATAGGAAAAGGCAGAGGCGGCAACGTCAACGGTGCGCCCCGTGAGAAACACGGTGAGTGGAACGTCGAGACTGTTAGCGGCGCGATTGATGCCCGCGGTTGCCGCGTCAATCAGCAGAGGATCAAAGGCATCGAGCGAGACCGTGATCTCGCGACCGTCTGCCGTTTTGATATCAAAGGTGCGTTTGGCAAGCTGACCGTTCTTTCCGAGCAGAATGCCATTGTTCTCTCCCTTTCCAAGCCCCAGCTCTGCCAGCCCTTTCCAGCCAACCAGATAATCGCGCATGGGAAACTGATCGGCATAGTAATCGTTCATATCATCACCAAGGCTACCATTGCAGAGCGAGTCAAAGGAGAAACGCGGAAGGGTGCGCAGGCTGCGGTTCTCCTGCTCGGAGAAGGCGCGGTCGGGTGTGAGAAGAAAGGCAATTGAGAAGCCGAAGATCAGAGTGAGAAACAAGATGACCGTGACAAGATTTGCTTTTGCTTTCATGGTCTTTCCTTTCATGATAGTTGGTACACGGTGCGATTCCCGTCAGAACTGCGTGTAAGCAAAGGGGCTGAAGGTGGAATCCACCAGATAGGCGGTGCAAAGCAGGAGCGCGGCGGCAGAGAGGATCGGAACAAGAATTGCGGTTCGCTCGCTCTTGGCTCGAAGCCACTCCCACAGCCGCTTCGGGAGCGGTGTTGCGCCTACCGCTGCAAGAAGAATCAGGGGGAGCATGCGCAGAAGCTGATAGGTGACGGTTGCACTCGTAAATCCTGCCGCCCCCACGCCAAAGAGCGCGCAAAAGCACGCCCAGCCTGCACCGAGGTCGGTGTAGGAGAAGATCAAAAAGCCGAGAGTGACGAGCAGCATGGTGTAAAGGTGTTGAAAAATGGCGGGGATACGTGCAAGCAGGCGCAAAAGAAACGCCTTTTCCAAAATCAGGATCACACAAAAATAGACGCCCCAGAGAATGAAATTCCAATTGGCTCCGTGCCAAAATCCCGTGAGGAACCAAACAACGGCAAGGTTGAGATATTGGCGTGCCCGTCCGCGTCTGTTACCGCCGAGCGGAATATAAACGTATTCGCGGAACCACGTGGAGAGCGAGATATGCCAGCGCCGCCAGAATTCGGTGATGCTTTTGGAGATATAGGGATAATTGAAGTTCTCAGCAAAGCGGAAGCCGAACATGCGACCAAGCCCGATCGCCATATCCGAATAGCCCGAAAAATCGTAATAAAGATGCAGGGTGAACAGAATGATGGTGAGCCATGCACCGAGCGTAGTGCCCGAAAACTCTGCCATCCCCTTGTAGTATTCGTAGCCCGCCGCGAGCATGTCTCCCATCAAAATCTTTTTGGCAAGCCCCACGCAGAAACGCGAAACGCCCTCGGCAAAGCCGTCCACACTCTCCCGTCGCTCGCCGAGCTGCGTGTCAATGTCCCGGTAGCGCACGATGGGACCCGCAACGAGCTGTGGAAAGAGCGTGACGTAGGTGCCGAAGGAAACGTAATTTTTTTGCAGGGTGCAATCGCGTCGGTAGAGATCAATGGTGTAGGACATGATCTGAAAGGTATAGAATGAAATGCCGATCGGGAGCGCAAGCCCCTCGATCACGGGCACCGACACGTATGGGATGCGCGAAAGATTTTCAGCAAAGAAATTGTAATATTTGAAAAACAGAAGTGCGGCAAGGTTGACGGAGAGCGAGGCGATCATTGCCCATTTTGCGCGTTTCGGGTCACGCTCGCGGTAGCGCTCGATCAAAAAGCCAAAGAGATAGGCAGAGGTGATCGAGAACACCATCAAAATGATATAGATCGGCTCCTCCCAGCCGTAAAACAGCAGACTCACGGCAAAGAGCACGGGGTTTCGCCAACGCCGCGGCACCGCATAGTAGGTCAGCAGCACCAGGGGCAGATAGGCAAACAAAAAAATCAAAGACGAAAATACCATATCCGATTCCTTTAACTGAAATTCCGCAGAGCACGCGGATCAATCTATCTTATTCTATTATACAGTATCTGCAATTTTTTGTCAAGAATTCCACGCAAACAAAAAAACGTTTTAGAACCCTTTGTCGAATTATGGAATAGTCTGTTAACAGGATTGGAGGGGACGTTGATGAAGACCGACGTAAGACTTGATCAGTTGCGATGCGGAGAGAGCGCCACTGTGCGTGCGCTTGGCTGCTCGGGAGCGATCCGCCGACGCTTGGGCGATATCGGACTCATCCCGGGAGCGAGAGTTCGGTGCATTGGCAGGAGTCCCTTTGGAGACCCCTCGGCATACGAGATCTGCGGTGCGGTGATCGCCATTCGAGCCGCAGATGCGCGTGAAATTCGGATTGATCTGACAGAATGGGAGGCAAATTCCGATGGGCTTGACAAACACATCCACGGGAACGGGCGCGATCAATCGCTCCCTTGACCTGCAACGCAAGGATGAAAAAGGGGCGGTTGTTGCGCTTGCAGGCAACCCGAACGTTGGAAAAAGCACGGTTTTCAACGCACTCACGGGAATGCATCAGCACACAGGAAATTGGCCCGGAAAAACGGTTGCCTGCGCCTGTGGCCGCTGCAAGAGCAAGGTCTCGGAATACCTACTCGTTGATGTTCCGGGGGCGTATTCCCTACTCGCACACTCTGCCGAGGAGGAGGTTGCGCGGAATTTTATCTGCTTCGGTGAGCCCGATGCTACCGTGATCGTTTGCGACGCAACCTGTCTCTCGCGTAATCTCACTCTTGTTTTGCAAATTTTGGAGTGTACGTCACGCGTAATTGTTTGCGTCAATCTCCTCGACGAAGCGGCGCGCAAGGGGATCACGGTTGACCTTGCAGCACTGGAGGAGCGTCTGGGCGTACCGGTGGTTGGCGTGGTTGCGCGAAGAAAAAGAAGTCTTGCATCACTACTCAACCGACTTGATGAAATGACACATCCGGAGCATAACGGTATGTGTCGCAAGCTTCTTTCCTATTGCGATGGCGTGGAGGTGGCAATCGGGCACGTGGAGCACGTTCTTGAAGGGCGCACGCTTGGTCGGCTTGATCCGCGATGGGTGAGCGTGATGCTGCTCGATGGCGACGAGAGCCTGATCACCGATATCAACCGCTATCTCGGGGTCGAGTCTAACGCGGATACCGAGCTGATGCAGGCACTCAACGAGGCGCGCGAAGGACTAAACAAGCTCGGAATGGATCAATCCACTCTCCGCGATGAGCTGGCGAGTGCCGCCGTTCGCGAGGCGGAGGTGATCTGTCGGGACATTGTGCACCGAAAAACAAACGATCCTCACGCATGGGATCGCAGGCTTGATCGCGTTCTCACGGGGCGTAAAACCGCAATTCCGATCATGCTCCTGCTTCTCATGAGCATCTTTTGGCTCACGATCTACGGCGCCAATTACCCTTCACAATGGCTTGCAAGCGGCTTTGCGTGGATCAGCACGGGCGTACGAGCAATCATGCTTGAGCTTGACGCACCACCGTGGCTTTGCGGTCTGCTTGTGGACGGCATTCTCGGCGTGCTCTTTCGTGTGGTTTCGGTGATGCTCCCACCGATGGCGATCTTCTTTCCGCTTTTCACTCTCCTGGAGGACGCGGGGTATCTGCCGCGCGTTGCCTACAATCTCGACCGCCCCTTTGCACGCTGCAATGCCTGCGGCAAGCAATCGCTCTGCATGTGCATGGGCTTTGGATGCAATGCGGCAGGGGGGGTGGGATGTCGCATCATCGATTCACCGCGCGAGCGGCTGCTGGCGATTCTTTCCAACAGCTTTGTGCCATGCAACGGGCGTTTTCCGACGCTCATCGCCATTTTCACCATGTTTTTCGTCGGCTTTTCGGGGAGCCTCGGCGCGTCACTCCTCTCGGCTCTGCTGCTCACGCTGCTCATTCTGCTCGGCGTTGGGATGACCTTTGCCGTGACCAAGCTGCTCTCGGCCACGCTTCTGCGCGGGCTCCCGTCGGCATTCGTGCTGGAGCTGCCGCCCTACCGACGCCCTGAGGTGGGGCGCATTCTCGTGCGCTCAATCTTTGACCGCACGCTATTCGTTCTGGGTCGGTCGGTGGCGGTCGCCGCACCCGCGGGGCTTGTGATCTGGTTGCTTGCAAACCTGAGCGTGGGAGAGGCATCCCTGCTCTCGCAGATCGCGGCGTTTCTGGACCCCGTTGCGGCGTGGTTCGGGCTCGACGGCGTGATCCTGCTTGCCTTTCTCCTCGGGCTCCCTGCCAACGAGATCGTGATCCCGATCGTGATCATGGCATACACGGCAGGCGGTAGCCTTGTGGAGCTTGGTAGTCTCGCGGCAACCAAGGAGCTCCTGCTCGCCAACGGATGGACGCCGCTCACCGCGATCTGCACGCTGGTGTTCATGCTCTTTCATTGGCCCTGCTCCACCACGCTCATCACGGTCTACAAGGAAACCAAGAGTGCAAAATGGACGCTTCTTGCGGCAATTCTGCCAACTGCCGTGGGGCTGCTGCTCTGCGGTCTGATCGCATCGGTGGCGAGGCTGATTGGAATATCATAAAAAAGAATGGGAGACAAACGGTTGCATTTGTCTCCCATCTTGGTATAGAATTATAGGACAAGGCAGTGATTTTGGTGCTTACAGCAACGGCTTGAACAGAAGCAGGAGCAGCACGTTGCCCACAAAAAACGCGACGTTGATCAAAAAGCCCCACAAAAAGGTTTTGAATTTCGGGCGGATCCTGCCCTCCCGAACGAGGATCCGATAGTTGATGCAATAGGCAACGAACGAAATTGCAAGCATAAACATGGAAAAATATCCAACCTCAATGGCACGCAAATATGGTCCATTTCCTGAAATGCGGAACGCGATGGAGAGCAATTGCAGGATTGTACAAACGCTCCCTGAAAGAGTAAAATCCAAATAGACGCTCTTGAGGGTGCGCTTAAAAAAGAGTCGTTTTCGCGGCTGTCTTGATCTTCTGCGCTCGCTCGGTTCCATATCTGCTCTCCTCTCCCGATATTTTTGGTGTGTCGTGCTTTCTAAAAACAGTATATCACATTTCTTTTATCATGTCAATCATCCGGTTTCAAAAAAAGTAGAAAATTCTTTTGTTTTAATTTGATTTTTACACTTTTGAAATTACAAAGCAAAAAGAGCCATCTCGTTTGAGATGACTCTTTTTTATACACAATGCAAAATTGCCTGCCGAGGGTCAGAGCGTTGCCGCCATGACCGCCTTGATGGTGTGCATGCGGTTCTCCGCCTCGTCGAATACGATCGACTGCGACGATTCAAATACCTCGTTGGTGACCTCCATGCAATCAATGCCGAATTTCTCGTAAATCTCCTTGCCGATCTTGGTGTTCAGATCGTGGAAGGCAGGCAGACAGTGCATGAAGCGGCATTGCTCGCCCGCAAGGGTCATGAGCTCGGAGGTAACACGATAAGGCGTGAGTGCCTCGATGCGCTCCTTCCAAACGCTGTCGGGCTCGCCCATCGACACCCAAACGTCGGTGTAGATCACGTTGGCGTTCTGCACGGCTGCCTTGGGGTCCTCGCAAAGCTCGATCACAGCGCCCGTTTCCTTTGCAATCTCGCGGCAGGTGGCAACGAGAGCGTCGTTCGGGAAATATGCGGCAGGTGCGCAGGCAACGAAATGCATGCCCATCTTGGCGCATCCAACCATGAGCGAGTTGCCCATGTTATAGCGTGCGTCGCCCATATAGACCAGCTTTTTGCCCTTAAGTTCGCCGAAATGCTCGCGAATCGTAAGGAAATCGGCAAGAATCTGCGTGGGGTGGAACTCGTTGGTGAGTCCGTTCCAAACCGGAACGCCTGCGTATGCGGCAAGCTCCTCCACGATCTCCTGACCGAAGCCGCGGTACTCAATGCCGTCATACATTCTGCCGAGCACGCGCGCGGTATCGGCAATGCTCTCCTTTTTGCCGATCTGCGAGCCCGTGGGGTCGAGATAGGTGGGATGCATGCCGAGGTCTGCCGCCGCTACCTCAAAGGCACAGCGGGTACGGGTGCTGGTCTTTTCAAAAATGAGCGCAATCGACTTGCCCTCGCAAAGACGGTGCGCAATGCCCGCCTTTTTCTTTTGTTTCAGGTCTGCCGCGAGATCGAGCAATGCGTTGATCTCTGCGGGTGTAAAATCAAGAAGCTTGAGAAAATGCTTTCCCTTCAAATTCATGGTATGTTCTCCTTTTCGGTCTGTTCGGTTCATTCTGCGCTCGCCGCGCACGCACGCTTGATCACCTCAACCGCCTCGGCGAGGAGCTCTGCGGGGATATTCAGGGCGGGCAGGAGACGAACCTTGCTCTTTGCGGTGAGGCAGAGCACGCCTGCCGCCATGCAATCCTTGACCACGTCGGCGGCGGGACGCTCGGTTTCAATGCCGATCATGAGTCCGCATCCGCTCACAGAGCTCACGCCCTTGGCGCCGCGAAGCGCCTCGAACACCATACTTCCCTTTTGTGCAACCTCGTTAAGAAACGCCTCGTCCATACGCTCAATAACGCTGACCGCGCCTGCGCAGGATACGGGGTTGCCGCCAAAGGTGGAGCCGTGGTCGCCAAAGCCGAGCACGCCCTCCGCGCGCTCTCCGAGGATCGCCGCACCGAGCGGAAGCCCCGCACCAAGCCCCTTTGCGGTGGTCACCACGTCGGGGGTAATCCCGTGATGCATATAGGAATAGAGCGCACCCGTGCGTCCGTTTCCGGTTTGCACCTCGTCGATCATGAGCAGGATGTCCTCCTGTTGGCAGATCTCAGCAGCCGCGCGGATAAATTCGGTCTCCACCGCGCAGACACCGCCCTCGCCCTGGATACATTCAAGCAGAATGCCCGCCACCTTGTTTTCCGTAACCGTGCGACGGAGTGCTTCAATATCGTTCGCAGGGGTATGCACAAAGCCCGGGGTAAGCGGCTGGAAAAGCTCGTGATAATGTGCCTGACCCGTTGCCGCGAGGGTGGTCAGGGTTCTGCCGTGAAAGCTGTTCTCTAGCGTGACGATCGTGAAATACTCCGCGCCCTTGTGCTCTGCGGCGTATTTTCTCGCCACCTTGATGGCGCACTCGTTTGCCTCGGCACCCGAGTTGCAGAAAAAGACCTTTTTGAGTCCTGTTCTCTTGCAGAGCAGCTCCGCAAGACGCACGCAGGGCTCGGTGTAATAAAGATTGGACATGTGCTGAACTCTGCCCAGCTGCTCGATCACAGCCTTTTGCCAGACCTCGTCGGCAATGCCGAAGGAGGTGACGCCGATGCCCGAGCCCATGTCGATATAGCGCTTTCCGTTTATGTCAAAGACCTCGGATCCCTTGCCCGAAGCGATCTCAACCGGAAAACGGTTGTAGGTGTTTGCCACGTAGGCTTTATCCAATGCCACTAGCTCGCTCATGTCAGCCCCCCGTTACCATGGTGCCCGCACCCTCGTCGGTGAGCAGCTCCATGAGAATTGAATGCGGCACGCGACCGTCCATGATAATCACGTTTTTCACGCCCTCGTTGATCGCCTCGATGCAGCAATCCACCTTCGGGATCATGCCGCCCGAAATCACGCCTTCGCTCTGCAGCCTTGCCGCCTCGGAGATCGTGACCGAGGGAATGAGCGTTGTGGGATCGTCTTTATCGCGGAGAAGCCCCGCGATGTCGGTCATCATGATCAGTCTCTCGGCGTTGAGCGCACCTGCGATATGTGCCGCCGCAGTGTCGCCGTTGATGTTATAGGTATTGCCCTGCTTATCGCATCCAACCGTGGAAATGACAGGGATATAGCCCTTTTCCAGAAGGTCACACACGGGCGAGATGTGAATTTTTGTGATCTCTCCGACATAGCCGAGCTTTTCATTTTTCATTTTTGCCTCGATCAGGCGACCGTCCATGCCCGAAATGCCCATCGCCTTGCCGCCCTTGGACTCAAGCAGATTGACCAGCGTTTTGTTGACCTTGCCCGCCAGAACCATCTGCACGATATCAACGGTCTCCTTGTCGGTGACGCGCAGTCCATCGACAAACTCGGGCTTTTTGCCGAGCTTTTGCATGATCTCGTTGATCTCGGGACCGCCGCCGTGCACCAGCACGATCTTCACACCGATCAGCCAGAGCAGAACAATGTCCTCCATCACCTGCAGCTTGATCGACTCGTTGATCATGGCATTTCCGCCGTATTTGACCACAACGGTCTTACCCGTGTAGCGCTTGATATACGGCAGAGCCTCGGTGAGCACCTGTGCGCGCTCTGCATTGGAAAAAAAGTTCTCCATTTTGCCGTCCCCTCTCTTACGTGCGGTAATCGCCGTTGATCTTGACGTAATCGTAGGTCAGATCGCATCCCCAAGCGGTTGCCTCTGCCTCGCCTGCGCCGAGCGACACGAGAATCTCGATCTCACGCTCCAGGAGAATTTCCTTTGCAATCTCCTCGGAGAAATCGACACCTGCACCGTTTTTGCAAACGTCAACCGTTCCCTTTGCACTGCGGAACGAAACGTCCACGCGGTCAACGTCAACGTTGGCACCGCTATAACCGATCGCGCAAAGCACGCGTCCCCAGTTTGCATCGGCACCGAACATTGCCGCCTTGAGCAGGCTCGAGCAGATCACACTCTTGGCAACGGTCTTTGCGGTTTCAACCGTATCGGCTCCGCTCACGCGACATTCTAGCAGCTTCGTTGCGCCCTCACCGTCACCCGCGATCATGCGGCACAGATAAACCGTGACGGTGTTGAGCGCCTTCATAAAGGCGTTGAAATCCTCACCCTCCGCGGTGATCTCGGCGTTTCCTGCCATGCCGTTTGCAAGCAGCACGACCATATCGTTGGTGGAGGTGTCACCGTCCACGCTGATCATGTTGAAGGTGTTGGTAATGTCGGTGGAAAGTGCCTTTTGGAGCATAGCGGGAGAAATTGCCGCGTCGGTGGTGAGGAACACGAGCATGGTTGCCATGTTGGGGTGAATCATGCCGCTTCCCTTTGCGATACCGCCCATGCGACAGGTCTTGCCGCCGAGCTCAAACTCGACCGCGATTTCCTTTTTGACGGTGTCGGTGGTCATAATTCCCTCTGCCGCCGCCTCGCCGCCATCCTTGGAAAGCCCTGCCGCGAGAGCGGGGATACCATTTTGGATGGGAGTAATATTGAGCGGCTGACCGATCACGCCGGTGGAGGCAACCACCACGTCGGATGCTGCAATGCCGAGCTCGGTTGCCAACAGATCGCTCATCTGCTCGGCGATCTCGATGCCGTTTGCATTGCAGGTGTTGGCGTTTCCGCTGTTGCAGATCACCGCCTGTGCCATGCCGTTGGACAGGTGATCCTTCGTCACCTTCAGGGGAGCACCCTTGACCAGATTCGTGGTGTAGACTGCCGCCGCGCTCGCGGGCACCTCGCTCAAGATCAGCGAAAGGTCCTTTTTGGTGCGGTTCTTGCGAACGCCGCAATGCACACCGTTTGCCGTAAATCCCGTTGCGGCACAAACGCCGCCCGATATGATTTTCATAGTTTTCATAATCCTCTCTGATTTTTGGGATAGCCCCGATTTATATTACCAGACCGGTGCCCTCGTCGACACCGAGCAGAATGTTCATGTTTTGGATTGCCGCACCCGAGGCCCCCTTGCCGAGATTATCGAAGCGTGCAACGAGCAGGATGCGCTCGTCATTTCCCGTGACGGTAATCTGCATATCGTCGCGCCCCGAAAAGGCGTTTGCCGAAAGAAATCCGCTCTCGTCGGCAGCTTCGGTAAAGCGCACGAGTCCGTTTTGATAGTAAGTGCGGTAGACCTCACTGATCGCGTCCCTGCCGCCCTTGACGTCCGATCCGAAGAGCGGAACGGTGACCTCCATGCCGCTGTAATAGGACGCTACAACAGGACAGAAGATCGGAGCGCTCGAAAGCCCGCAAACGCGGCTCATCTCGGGCAGGTGCTTGTGCGATTGGGTGAGCCCATACATACGGGGGGCGTCGAGGAGCATATCTCTGCCCTCGCCCTCATATTCTGCGATCATTTTTTTACCGCCGCCCGAATAACCCGTGAGTGAATAAGCGGTGAGCGATGCATCGGGAGCCAGCACGCCTGCACGGACAAGGGGCTCAACGAGCGCCACAAAGCCGCTGGCATGGCAACCCGGATTTGCGATCCGCTTGGATGCCGCGATTGCCTCGCGTCTGCCGCAGAGCTCCGGAAAGCCGTATTCCCAGGCAGGGTTCACGCGGTGCGCCGTAGAGGTGTCGATGATCGCGGTGTTGGGATTCTCCACGAGCGAGACCGCCTCGATCGCCGCCACATCGGGTAGGCACAAAAAGGCAACGTCGGCAGAATTGAGCGCCTCGCGGCGAGCCTCGGTATCCTTGCGCAGCTCCTCGGGGAGCAGAATCAGCTCAAGGTCGTGCCTCTCGGACAATCGCTCGCGGATGCGAAGTCCCGTGGTTCCCGCGCTGCCGTCGATAAATACTTTAGCCATTTGCAAGCACCTCCCGTGCATAAGAAATCTGTGCGTCGACCGATGCAGGCGAGGTTCCACCCTCGGAAATGCGCTTGGAAACGCAGACCTCAAGGTCGATATCCTGATAGAGATCGGTGTCGAACAGCTCCGAAAACTGCTTGTAGGTCTCGAGCGAAAGGGTCTCCAGGACCTCACCCTCGGAAATGCAATGCGCCACAATCTGCCCCGAAATTTTATATGCCGAACGGAACGGAAGTCCCTTTTTCACCAGATAATCCGCAAGGTCGGTGGCGTTGATAAAGCCCTTTTGCGCCGCGAGCTTCATATTTGCGGGCAGCGCCTTCATCGTGCCGATCATCGGGATCATCACGTCAAGGCACATCCGAACGGTATCGAGCGCATCGAACACGCTTTCCTTATCCTCCTGCATATCCTTGTTGTAGGCAAGCGGCAGCCCCTTGAGCGTAGTGAGCAGCGCCATCAGATCGCCGTAAACGCGACCCGTTTTTCCGCGGATCAGCTCCGCCATATCGGGGTTCTTCTTTTGCGGCATGATCGACGAGCCCGTGGTGTAGGCGTCCGACAGCTCCACGAATTTGAACTCCCAGCTCGACCAGAGGATCAGCTCCTCGGAAAAACGCGAGAGATGCATCATCAGAATTGAGCAGGCACTCATGAATTCCACGCAGAAATCGCGATCCGAAACGCCGTCAATGCTATTTCGACAGATATCCGAAAAACCGAGCTTCTCCGCCTCCATGCGACGGTCGGTGTCGTAGGTTGTGCCCGCAAGTGCGCAGGAGCCGATCGGCGAGACGTTCATGCGTGCCCTCGCATCGGCAAAGCGATCGAGATCGCGCAGGAGCATCATCACGTATGCCATGAGGTGATGACCGAAGGTGATCGGCTGAGCACGTTGCAGATGCGTGTATCCCGGCATGATCACGTCGCGGTTCTCCTCTGCCTGTAAAAGCAGCGCCTGTGCCAGCGCGCGGACCTTTTCTGTAATCGCATCGGTCTCGTCGCGCAGATACATGCGCATATCGAGCGCCACCTGATCGTTGCGGCTGCGTGCGGTGTGCAGCTTTTTGCCCACCTCGCCGAGCCTTGCGGTGAGCACCTGCTCCACGAACATGTGAATATCCTCACAGCAGAGGTCGATCTCAAGCGCACCGCTCTCGAGATCCGCAAGAATTCCCGAAAGTCCCTCAATCAGTGTATCTGCCTCGGCGGAGGTGATGATCCCCCGCGCTCCGAGCATTGCTGCATGCGCCATGCTGCCCGTGATATCCTGCCGATACATTCTCGAGTCGAATGAAATCGACGAATTGAAATCGTCTGCGATCCGATCGGTCACGCCGTCGGTTCTTCCAGCCCACATTTTTGCCATAGCTGCGTCAAATCCCCTTCTTTTTGAAAACAACGCCGTCCTGCACGTCAAAAAATGGCGTGCAGGACTCGTTTTGATTGCAATTATTTGTTCTTTGCGTCAACGATCGCCTGAACCTTGATCGGCAGACCAAAGAGATTGATAAAGCCCTCGGAATCCTTCTGGTTGTAGTCGCTCTCACCAAAGGTTGCGATCTCCTCGCTATAAAGCGAATAGGGGCTCCAAACACCTGCGTTGATCATGTTACCCTTGTAGAGCTTGAGGCGTACCTTACCCGTAACAGTCTCCTGCGTTTTGTCGACGAACGCAGAGAGAGCCTCGCGCAGAGGGGTGAACCACTGACCGTTGTAGACCAACTCCGCAAAGGTGATCGAGAGCTTCTGCTTCTCGTGCGCGGTCATCTTGTCAAGACAAATGCTCTCGAGCACGCTGTGTGCCTTGTAGAGGATGCTTCCGCCGGGGGTCTCGTAAACGCCGCGACACTTCATGCCGACCAGGCGGTTCTCCACGATGTCGAGCAGACCGATGCCGTTCTTGCCGCCGATCTCGTTGAGCGCGAGGATGATCTCCTTTGCACTCATCTTCTTGCCGTCGAGTGCAACCGGAATTCCCTGCTCGAACTCAAGCTCGATGTAGGTGGGAACGTCGGGTGCCTGAATGGGAGACACGCCCATTTCCAAAAATCCGGGCTTCTCATACTGCGGCTCGTTGCCGGTGTCCTCGAGGTCGAGACCCTCGTGCGACAGATGCCACAGGTTCTTATCCTTGGAATAGTTGGTTTCGCGGTTGATCTTGAGCGGCACGTTGTGTGCCTCTGCATAGTCGATCTCCTCCTCGCGCGACTTAATATCCCACTCACGCCAAGGAGCGATGATGGGCATGTTGGGAGCAAAGCGCTTGATGGTCAGCTCGAAGCGAACCTGATCGTTGCCCTTACCCGTGCAGCCGTGGCAAATAGCGTCGGCGCCCTCCTTGAGCGCGATCTCAACAAGCGCCTTTGCGATGCAGGGACGTGCATGGCTGGTGCCGAGGAGATATTCCTCATAGATCGCACCCGCCTTGACGCAGGGAATGATATACTCGTTGACGTATTCCTCGGTCAGATCGAGCACGTAGAGCTTGGACGCACCCGTTTTGAGCGCCTTCTCCTCAAGTCCCTCCAGCTCGTCTGCCTGACCAACGTTACCCGAAACGGCGATAACCTCGCAATTATTATAGTTTTCTTTCAGCCACGGGATGATGATCGACGTATCCAATCCACCCGAATAAGCCAAAACAACCTTTTTGATGTTTTCCTTTTTCATGACAGGCCTCCGTGAATAAATATTCATTGATTTTGGAAATTATGCAATGATTATACAACATTTCATCAAAAAAGTCAAGTGTTTTCTTGAATATTTTTTCATCCTGAACAGCGTTTTTCGTCTTTTCATACGAATACACAAAGACCCACAAAAACATTCGCCGTAATTGAGCAAAATGACAACAGTAAAACACCCCAAGAATATGGATGCGGCGGCATTTTGGAAATGCACGGAGCGAACCACGTTCTTGGGATGAAGAAAATATACATTTTATTTGTATACCGTGTATAATTATCGGAGTGTGATCGAATAGGAAAATGCCTTTTCCGTGTGCGGCGTCAAGCGGAGCATATCGGGCTTTGTTTCAATTGCTGCAATCTCACCATCATATCCCGCAAAGCCGCTCCAGGGCTCCATGCAGAGAAAGGGCGGCTCGGTTTTGGCGGGCTGCCACAGACCGAAATAGGGAGCGTCATATTGCATACGAACTGCATGCGATGAGCGCGCGGATTTGAGCGTGATGCAGGTGTCGGCGCGATTGAAGAAAACACCCTCATCGTCAAACAGTGCGCGTGTCAGAGGCAGACGAATGCCGTCCTCGAGCATCATGCCGTATTTTCTGCCGGTTGCAAAGGAGCCTGCAAGCTGCATAACGTCCGGTGAGGCAGGGCGGTCGAATTCCAGATACCAATCCGAGAAATCCCCTTCTCCACCGATCGGCACGCAAAATCCGGGGTGTGCACCAATCGCGGCGTACATCACGTCCTCCCCGTTGTTCTGAACGGTATAGGTGGCGTGAAGCGTTCCGTTTTCAAGCCGATATTCGACCAGAAGAGCAAACTCAAAAGGATATTGCGCACGTGTCACCTCATTTGCCGTCAGGGCAAGGCATATCCGATCATCGGCAATCGCACGCACGGCAAAGCTGCTCTGCCGCGCAAAGCCGTGCAGGCCCATCTCGTAGGTCTTGCCTGCATAGGTATATTTTCCCTCCCAAAGCCGACCGCAGATTGGAAACATGATCGGGGCATGCTCCTCCCAATAGCGTGCATCGCCCTGCCAGAGATATTCGATGCCGTCGCGCTTGATTGAGAGCAGCTCGGCGCCGCGACTCGAGACGGTGACGGTGAGCGTGCCGTTTTGCAAAACGTATTCCTGATTCGTGTGTTGCATGTCAAAATCCTCTTTATGTGAAATGTTTGATGGAGCTTTTCAAAAAATATCGCGGAAGATCTCGGACTCGAGATTGCAGACCGCATCGAGCGGAATTCGGTGACCGCCGCTCAAATACAGAATGCGCTCGATCTCGTCGATGCGCTCGAGCGTGCCTCTCACGGTGCGGTATGATCCACCCGTCTTACGTGCGTCCGGCAGAAAATAGGTGACCTCAACCTTTGGCATCCGATCAATCGAGGCGAGCAGAAGCTGCTGCCGTCGGTCAAGCTGCTCACGCTGATCCTCTGTCATTCGGAGCATCTCGTCGGTCAGGCGTGCGGTTTCCTCGATCGCGTCGTCATAGCCCGTGAGTGCGGCAAAGGGGGCAAACTGCGCGGCACGGTCGATGATCGGCATGCGAGGGTGGCGAGACGAGGTGGGGTGCGGTAGGTCGAGCATGTCGGCGTAGTGACCGTCTCCGCCCTGCTGCTTTTCTTGCATTTGATCCCCTCCCCTCATGCCTTGTGACCGCCGATCTGTCGGTTGCGATCCTTGGCGGTTGCACCCTCCTCAAGGTTCATGCCCTTGAGAATGGCATTTTTTCCAAAGCGTTTCTTGATATCAATCATGGTAGCCTGAATTTTCTTCTCGCGGTCGCGCTCGGCGCGCTCCGCCTCGCGTTCACCGCTCTCCAGAACCGAGAAAATATCGAGCTGCTCCGCCTCACGTCGATCCGCCGCCTCGCCTTCGGTGAGCAGGCGCGCGGCGGTGAGATAAATGCGACGAACGGTGAGCTTGGGGTCAATGATGCGATCGTAGAGCGCACCAACCGCCTGCATGATCTCCTTGGTGGAGGAGGTGTAGCCTCCGAGATTGGCGGTTCCGTGCGCGTGCTTCGGGGTGGCTCTGCCATAGCGATCGTGCGTCACCTCTCCGCGATAAGCTTGGCGTGCGGCATCGCCCTTGAGATTTTCAACGTCATAGCCAACCGTGAGCACGATCTGATCGGTGACAAGCCCCTTTTCCACGAGATCAAGCACCGTTTGATCGGTCATCTCCATCACCACGAGGCGCGCACGGTCGGCGGAATAGGGCTCGGTGAGCACCTGCCCCGAGCAAACGCTGCTCGACTCGGGACGGTAAGACTTGATATCGGCAATCGTGCAGGGCTCCCAGCCCCACGCGTGGTCAATGAGCAGCTCGGCGTTAACTCCAAAGAGCTTATAGAGCATTTCCTCATTGTGAAAGGCATCGGGCGAGCCGATCGAGCAGCGTGCCACGTCTCCCATCGTGTAAAGCCCAACCGAGGCAAGTCGGTCGGCAGTTCCCCGCCCCACGCGCCAGAAATCGGTGATCGGTCGATGCGACCAGAGCTGCTCGCGGTAGCTGTGCTCGTCGAGCTCTGCGATGCGTGCACCGTCCTCGTCGGGCGGCATCCGCTTGGCAACGATGTCCATTGCGATCTTGCACAGATAGAGGTTCGTGCCAATCCCCGCCGTGGAGGTGATGCCCGTGGTTTCGAGCACGTCGCGCATAATGGTGCGCGTCAGCTCACGCGCGGTCATGCCGTAGGTTTTGAGATAATTGGTGACGTCGAGGAACACCTCGTCGATCGAATAGACGTGAATATCCTCGGGAGCGATATATTTGAGATAAACGTGGTAGATGCGCGTGCTGTATTCCATATAATACGCCATGCGCGGTGGAGCAACGATATAATCGACCGCCAGGGCAGGATTTTGGCGCAGCTCGTTGATCTGCACCGATGATCCAAGCAGCCTGCCCCCGTTTGCACGGCGGCGCTCGGCGTTGACCTCCTTGATACGCTGCACAACCTCGAACAATCGCGGTCGCCCACCAATCCCAAAGGATTTGAGCGAGGGAGAAACGGCAAGCCCGATCGTTTTTTCGGTGCGACTCGCATCGGCAACGATCAAATTGGTTTTCATCGGATCAAGTCCGCGCTCCTTGCATTCCACCGACGCATAAAAGGACTTGAGGTCGATCGCAACGTAGATTTTTTGCTTCATGCAGTTTCCCCCTTTCTCTTTTGTTCAACCCTATTATAACATGACTTGCGTTTTTTTTCAATAGAAAATATCGCCATCGCCCGCATGTGACAAAAAAATCCGCCCCTGCCGAATGTGGCAGGGACGGACGCTTGATTTTATCTGATTCCGTATTTTTCGATGATGTAGTCCATATCCTTGTCGCCTCTGCCCGACAGACAGATCAGAACAGAACCGTGATCCATCGTTTTTGCGAGCTTGATGCCATAGGCAACCGCGTGCGCACTCTCGATCGCGGGAATGATACCTTCAAGACGCGAAAGCGTGAAAAAAGCGTCGATGGTGTCATCATCGTTGATCACGTCATATTTGACGCGTCCGAGATCATGCAGGAATGCATGCTCGGGGCCAGACGAGGGATAATCCAAGCCGCTTGCAACCGAATAAACGGGAGCGGGGTCTCCGTTTTCGTCCTTGAGCATGATGCTATTGAAGCCGTGCATCACACCCTCGGTGCCATATTGCAGGCTTGCCGCGTGGTCTCCAAGTGCGGTGCCTCTGCCAAGCGGCTCGATGCCGTAAATATCAACGGGATCGTTGAGGAAACCCGCAAAAAAGCCCATCGAGTTCGATCCGCCACCCACGCAGGCAACGATCGAGTCGGGCAGCTCACCCGTCATGCCGAGGAACTGCTCTCTTGCCTCAATTCCGATCACGCTCTGGAAATCGCGCACCATCATCGGGAAGGGGTGCGGTCCCACAACCGAGCCAATGCAATAGATCGCGGTTTCATATTCTCTTGCATAAGCCTCGAATGCCGCGTCGACCGCCTCCTTGAGGGTTGCAAGTCCGTGCGTAACCTCGATGACGTTTGCACCGAGGATCTTCATGCGTGCCACGTTGGGAGCCTGTTTTTTGATGTCGACCGAGCCCATGTAAATGTCGCATTCCAGACCGAAATATGCCGCAGCCGTTGCAAGCGCCACGCCGTGCTGACCTGCGCCCGTTTCGGCAATGACCTTCTTTTTGCCCATATACTTTGCCAGAAGCGCCTCACCCATGCAGTGATTGAGCTTGTGCGCACCCGTGTGGTTCAGATCCTCGCGCTTGACGTAGAGCTGCACGTTGCCAAGCTTGTTCGAGAGGCGCTCAAGATAGGAGATGGGCGTGGGTCTGCCCTGAAACTCCTTGCGAATCTTACGCAGCTCGCCGATAAACTTGGAGGACTTGCAAATGGTGAAATATGCCTCGGTGATCTCCTGCATTGCCTTTTGCAGCTCGGGAGAAATATACGAGCCGCCGTATCTGCCGAAATAACCGTTCTGATCGGGATATCTTTTTAAGTACGTGTCAAAATTGATGCCGTTGAATTCCATAATATTTACCTAAACCTTTCCGAGCGGGCTCTCCCGCTTTATCAAACATTTTTCTTTATCACGTATTGTTATGCGATTTGTCCGTAGCGTCTGCTCTTTGTGCATCGCCATCGTTTTGTTTTTTGCATGATCTACACCTCCAAAGCCTTTGTCGGAGAAAAACAAAACGCCCCCGACAGAAAAGTGATCTGCTCACTCTGTCAAGGACGAACAAAACGAACGTTTTATCCGCGGTGCCACCTTGCTTCATCGCAATCGAAACTGCCATGCACTTTGAGGATACCGACATATCCCGAGCAAATAACGCCTGCTCCTGCGTTGCGAAATACTCGGCGGTCGCCCAACCTTTGCTCCGCACCCTCCGCGGTCCATTTGCCAAGCGGTTTCCAACCCGATTCTCATCCCCTCGGGCTCTCTGTGTGGTCCTGTCCTGACGTTATCTCCGCTTCAACGGTTTTTTATATTATATCACCGCGCATCTGTCTTGTCAATAGCTTTTTTGAGAAAAAAAGAAACATTTTTTGCTTCCTGATGTATTTTCGCAATGGTTAAACAAAACGGAGAGGCGTCCGCTTTGGACGCCTCCTCTTCAAATTGCACTGAAATCAAACCGCTCAAGCAGAGAGTCAGGTGGCAAGCTCTGCGTTGATCTGCTCGGCATAGCGAACTGCCGCCATGGCATCCTTGGCATAGTGGTCGGCACCGATCGCCTCGGCATATTCGGCGGTCAGAACCGCGCCTCCCACCACAATTTTACACCACGGCGCCTCACGGCGAAGTGCCTTTACGGTCTCCTCCATTGCGGGAACGGTGGTGGTCATGAGTGCACTCAAGCCCACAATCGGTGCATGCAGGCGAACGGTCTCGCACACGATCTCCTCGGGGGGGACGTCGCGCCCGAGATCGGTGACAGCAAAGCCATAGTTCTCGAGAATCAGCTTGACAATGTTCTTGCCAATATCGTGGATGTCTCCCTTGACCGTAGCGATCACGAAGCAGCATTTGTCCCCTGCCCTCTCGCCCGACATGCGCGATTTGATGACCTCAAACGCAGCCTTTGCCGCCTCTGCGCTCATCAGAAGCTGTGGCAAATACGTTGTTTTCTGTTCAAAGCCCGTGCCAACCACGTTGAGCGCGGGAATGATCTCCTCCTGCACCACAAGAAGCGGATCAACGCCGCCGTTGAGCATCTCTGCCGTTAGCTCTGCCGCGTGCTCCTTGAGCCCCTTTATCACGGCGTGCTGAAGCGCGGTAGCAGAGGGCTCTTTTTCTGCACTTGGTGTGGCTCTCTCAATTGTTGAGGTTGCCGTTTGCGGTGCGGGAAGCGATTGCGTGAATTCGATATAAGCAGCGCAGTTTTCGTCGATTCCCGCAAGTGCGCAATATGCGCGGTAGGTTTTCATCATTTCGGCAGAATACGGATTCATAATTGCCGCCGAAAGACCTCGACCGAGCGCCATTGCAAAAAAGGTTCCGTTGATCAGATCGCGCATCGGAAGCCCGAAGGAAACGTTGGAAACACCGAGCGAGGTGTGGCATCCGAGCGCTTCTCGAATCAGCTCGATCGCACGCAGGGTTTCGCGAGCGGCGCTCTGATCTGCGCTCACCGTGAGCGCAAGCGGATCAAAGATAATATTCTTTTTGTCGATGCCGTATTTCTCCGCGGCACGAAGGATCGAGCGTGCAATTGCAAGACGCCCCTCTGCGGTTGCGGGAATTCCGCTCTCATCAAGTGTGAGCGCAACGATCAGTCCGCCGTATTTTTTTGCAAGCGGCAGAACGCGCTCCAGGCTCTCGCGCTTTCCGTTGACCGAATTGATCATTGCCTTGCCGTTGTAGCGACGGAGCGCCGCCTCCATGGCAAGAGGGTCGGCAGAGTCGATCTGAAGCGGCAGGTCGACAATCGCCTGCAGCTCGGTGACCGCGTCACAAAGCATTCTCGTCTCGTCAATTTCGGGAAGCCCCACGTTGACGTCGAGAATATGAACGCCTCGCTCCTCCTGGGCAATGCCCTCCTTGAGGATATAGTCGATGTCATGCTCCACAAGCGCCGCCTTCAAGCGCTTTTTTCCGGTTGGATTGATGCGCTCGCCAATCAGGATCGGAGCGTTGCCAAATACAACCGCGTGTGTGTAGGATGAGACAACGGTGACGTCCTTTTTGACGATCGGGACAGGCTCGATCTCCTCGGACGCGCTGACCGTGGCACGGATATAGTCGGGAGTGGTGCCGCAGCAGCCTCCTGCGATCCGCACGCCGCGTCGGATCAGCTCGGACACCTCGTCGGCAAATGCATCGGGCAGAACGTCATAAACCGTTTCACCCTTCACGGCTCTTGGAAGTCCCGCGTTGGGCTTGAGCAGAACAGGCACAGAGGCGTATTGCAGATATTCTTCCACCACGGGAGCAAGTGCCCGCGGTCCAAGCGAGCAATTCACGCCGACCGCGTCGGCGCCCATGCCCTCCAGCATTGCCACCATCGCGGCAGGTGTGGCACCTGTCATCAGCTTGCCGTCCTCGCCGTATGCGTTGGAAACGAACACGGGGAGATCGGAGTTCTCCTTTGCGGCAAGAAGCGCGGCTTTGGTCTCGTAGCTGTCATTCATGGTTTCGATCACAATCAGATCGGCTCCAAAGCGCACGCCGAGACGCACCGTTTTGGCAAAGATCTCCACGGCATCCTCAAAATCGAGGTCTCCGTAGGGCTTAAGCATGCGTCCCGTGGGACCAATATCAAGCGCGACCCATTTGGGTTGCCTGCCAACACTCTCCTCTGCCGCCGCACGTGCGTTTTCGATCGCCGCACGCACAACCGCCTCCAGCTCCTCCTCAGAGAATTTGAGCACGTTTGCACCAAAGGTGTTGGTATTGACAACGTGGCTACCCGCATCAAAATAGGCACGGTGGATTGCCTTGACCGCATCGGGATGAGTGAGGCTCCAGCGTTCGGGAAGCTCTCCCGGTTGGAGTCCCTGCGCCTGCAGAAGCGTTCCCATACCGCCGTCGAGATATAGGATATGGTCGGCTAAAAATTCGGTGATCTTCATGATTTGTTCTCCAATTGGATGGTTTGTAAGAAATTCATTCGGCAGGACGTCGCGCACCCCCGTTGGCAATTCCAACAATCGCCGTGACAGACTTGGTGGGTGTCATCAAAAGGCTCTCCGAGAGGGACAGACCGATTCGGCGCGGGCAGTCAAGCATGGCAAAGATATCGCGCTGAAGCTCGAGCGGCAGGTCGCCGTAGCCCGGGCTGAAGCGTGCACGCGTAGCTTCGCCGCGAGATGCAGCCTCGGCGGCAAGCTCCTCGCAAAAAATGTTGCAAAGCAGCTCGACCGATTCGGTTCCGATTGCCTGACAAAGGAGCGCCTGCGCAGGAGACTCGACCGAATAGCGCGCAATGAGACGGTCGAGTCCTCCCCCCACCGTTGCCGCAAAAAGCACGATGCGATCGCACCCGTCAAGTCGCTTGGCAAGGTCTGCCGACTCGATTTTGGCAAAGTCGAGGTCGAGCATGTTGCCATCACGGTGCAGAGGCAGCTCACAGTAGCAGACCCGATTGACCAACCGCCCCCTCACGTCACGCAGCGTTTTTTCCAGAAGCGCGTCCACGCGCGGATGCCGCTCCCGCATGCCTGCATAACGCAAGATCATGCGCTCGTCGGGGGGGAGCGAGAGGTCATAGGTTCGCGTGATGACCGTTGGTGCCGTCATACGCCGAGAATATCCGACAGATTGCGTTGGATCGCCGCCGCAACGTCGGGCTTGTTCATCGAATACACGTGCACGTTTGTGATTCCGTTGGCATAGAGGTCGATGATCTGATCGGTGGCATAGGCGATGCCCGCCTGCTTCATGGCGGCAGGATTGGTGCCGAATTTGTCAACGAGCGCCTTGAAGCGCTGCGGCATGAAGGAGCCCGAGAGCTTGATCGCGCGCTCCACCTGCTTGCCGTTTGTGATCGGCATCACGCCCGGAATGATCGGAACGGTGATGCCCGCCTCGCGGATCTTATAAAGGAAATTATAGAGCAGATTATTGTCAAAAAACATCTGCGTGGTGAGAAAATCACAGCCTGCATCCACCTTTTCGCGCAGATAGCGGATATCCTCCTTTTGGCACGAGCTCTCGGGATGCACCTCGGGATAGCAAGCTCCTCCGATGCAAAAATCCGCCCCCGATTCGCGCAGCTCTCGCACCAGCTGACAGGCATGTTGATACGCCCATCTGCTGCGGTCAGCCCCCTCAAGCTCGACAGGAATATCGCCGCGCAATGCCATCACGTTCTCGATCCCCGCCGCGCGGATGTCACGAATGCGCTCGGCAACCGTCTCGCGCGTGGAGGAGACGCAGGTGAGGTGTGCCAGGCTCGGCACGCCGTAGCGCTCCTTGATCTCTCTTGCAATGTCGAGCGTATACCGACTTGTGCCGCCACCTGCGCCGTAGGTGACGCTCATAAAGGAGGGGCGCAGCTTGGCGATCTCCTCAGTGGCGTGTCTGACGCTTTCAAAATTGCTCTCGGTTTTGGGCGGAAAGACCTCAAAGGAGAGCGTTATTTTTTCGGATGCAAACAGCTCGGTCAGCTTCATGACAAAAATCCTCTCTTGCAGACGCCCGAAGGATCGCGCACCGACACGGTGACGGAAACACGCTTTTCGGACTTTTTTCGTTTTTATTATAGCACACGCGTCTCCACAAATCAAGTATTTTTCGCAACAATCGCCATGTGGGCGGCAAAAAGACAGATGTATGACAATGAAATGAGCAAAAAAATGAAGAGCCCCGCACAAGGCGAGGCAAAAATCATTCGTTCATCAATCTTTCAATTTCTTTTCTTTTTTGGGTGTACTCGTAAACGGTTCCTCTGAACCATTTATCTTCAGTAAAATCTTCTTCGAAAGCGTCCATCACCTTTTGAGCAATTTTGAATTGAGCATTCGCCTTATGGGTTTCACCGATTTCCTTCAAATACATCCCCACAGCAATCAACATATCGAGCAAGACCTCTGCGGAAATATTCTTTTGCTTTTGTGCAGCCTCATAGCTATCCTCGCCATCCAATAAGGATGCCATAAGCTCAAGCTTTGTGAAATAGATTTCCGGTATCAGCTCAAGAGTTGGTCGGATCAAATCATTTTGCCCATTCTCTTTATAGCAGATTGCCAAAATACGGCAGGCATCGTATTTCACCGAATCATCCTTAGTGGATTCAATAAGCGATTTACAGAGGGTGATCACCTCGTCTGCTCGTGTTTGGTAATCTAATGTATAGAGCAAATTATTCAAAATAATATCGTTTCCCGGAAATCTCTGCAATCCTTCTCGTAAAATTTGTTCCGATTTTTCTTCATCGGTGAAGCGATATTGATATGCCTCATGACAGATTGCCTCAACTTGCTTTTCCATTTCAAACAGATTAAAGTCAAAGAGTTCATCGGTGGAAACACCGAAGAAGGATGCAATAGCAGGGATCATGATCACATCCGGCATTGTGTTGCCGTTTTCCCATTTTGAAACGGCTTGAAAGGATACTCCAAGATAGTTTGCGAAAACCTCTTGGGATATGTTTTTCTGTTTTCTTAAAGACCTGATTTTTTCTCCGAGCTTCATCATTGTTGTTCCTCCAAATCGTGTTGGATCAGCGCTTATCCTGACTCTATTATAGCACATTCCTACCGAAAAACAATAACTCATTTGGAGAGAATTTTTCTAACGTGGGTTGAAAATAAATTGCCCCGCACGAGGCGGGGCAAAAAATGTTTTTTATCGGTACTGATCTAAAATCGTTCTATACGCGGGATTTTTGAGAAGCTCGGCTCGTCTACCGCCTTTAGCGTTAATACGATAATCAAAATTGTACTTAAAAAAGTTGGCACTTATCGCTTCACCGAAACGGTCAAAGGCGCGATTCAACGCTTCGTTTTTCTTTCTGAAGTCCTCTGTCTTTTTTGTCACATACAGGTTTTTATCCATAACGGTGATTACTTGTTTGTCTGTTCCATCGCGGTAACAAAGGTCATTTTCCATTCTTCCAAGGAAGGACCTTGCAAGCATGAGGAAGAATGCTTCTCCCGTTTTCTCAAATGCATTCAGCATCTATTCCCCGTACTGCACCGCACGTTCTGCCTTTTCCTCCATTGAGAGAGAAGGATTGAAAAACAAGGTTCTCCCCAGCTTATCTGCCGCAAAATCGACAAGTTCAAACATATTCTTTTGCACGTGGAAATAATATTCGCTTGTGTCTTTTGCAAACAACTGCTCGGTCTTTTGTCCGCCGGTGGTGTACCAATCGGTAAATTTTGTTTTGTAGATATCCAGTGCCTCGTCCGTCTTCCCCTCCGCATGAAGAATTTTTGCTCGCATATTCCATGCTCCAAGCCGCAAATTTTCTTCGGTACAGCCTTCCAATATTTTTCCGCAGATCGCAAGAAATTCATCCTTGTGCGCAATCAAAACAGAGGGATCATTGTCAGCCAGATCACCGCCGATGTTCCACATATAGTAATGCATGATCCAATAATCATTCGGATAATCGCGGAAAGCCTTGATGATAATTTTTCGCCCTTTTTTGTCATTCCAATGCTGTCTATACAGAGCAATTAGCCCGTCAATTTCGGCTTGAATCTTTTCTTGATTGTAGCCCATAAGCTCGTCGAGCGTTACTCCAAAGAAATATGCCAAAGGTTGAAGGAGTGTAATATCGGGGTAAGTCTCACCTCGCTCCCATTTGCTGACTGCTGCACAGGTGACGTTCATCGCAACCGAAAGCTGCTCCTGTGTAATATTTTTTGATGTGCGCAAACGCTTAATATTTGCACCAATTGTCATTTCCATAATCATACCCCCATTGAAATAAAAGTAAGCCGACGCCTGCTTCCGGTTATATTATAGCATAAAAACAGGTTCAGTAAAGGTATTGTCAGGAAAATCCATATTAACTCATGGTTGAAAAAAGATAGCATTGATATAGAAATATTTACTTCTACTTGCAATATTCTTGTTCTCGCCTGTGAAAGCCAAAGAACGGAGATGACGTTTTTTTCGATTTTCCGATTGCAAATGCGAGCAAAACATGCTATAATAGAGCAAAGGAACAGGATTGGAGGCATCGGTTATGCTCAAGTATGAAAAGCTATCCCCCGAAACGGAGGCGCGCATGCAAAGCGATGCGTTGCATGGCACGCGCCCTGCGATTGCGTTCGATGAGCGAGGCGTGATCCGTCGCGACAACTCCCGCGATCAGGCGAGCGTTTGGCGCACGGCATTTATCCGCGACATTGACAAAATTCTGCATTGCCCCTACTACAACCGATACGCCGATAAAACCCAGGTGTTCTCCTTCTACAAAAACGATGACATCACGCGCCGCGCTCTGCACGTGCAGCTGGTTTCGCGGATCGCACGAACGATCGGAAAAGCGCTCGGGCTCAACCTCGATCTGATCGAGGCGATCGCACTCGGACATGACATCGGACACACGCCATTTGGTCATGCGGGTGAGAAATATCTCGATCAGCTCCTTGCATCGCACACGGGGCGGCATTTTTCGCACAACGTCCACTCGGTGCGCGTGCTTGATCGGATCTATCCCTATAACGTCAGCCTGCAAACGCTCTCCGGTATTGCAAGCCACGACGGCGAGATGGAGCTCGACGAATACCGCCCGCAGCCTCTTGACTCGTTTGAGAAATTTGACGAGCTGATCGAGAGCTGCTACCTCGACAAGGCGAACGTGCGCCGACTCGTCCCCTCCTCTCTTGAGGGCTGCGTGATGCGCATTTCGGATATCATCGCCTACCTCGGCAAGGATCGCCAGGACGCCGAGCGCGCGGGGATCATCTCGGGCAATCCCTTCTCCCCCTGCGAGATCGGGGAACGAAACGCCGAGATCATCAACAACATGATCGTGAACATCATCGAGAACAGCTACGGGCACGATTACATCAAAATGGACGAGGTGCATTTTCGTGCACTGTCGCTTGCAAAAGCAGAAAACTACGAAAAAATCTACCTTGCCCCCGACGTTGCGGCTGAATTTGACGCCACTGTGAAGCCGATGATGACCGAGCTCTACGATCACCTGCTCTCCGATCTGCTCCGAGGGGATCGCACCTCGCCGATCTTCACGCATCACATTGCCTACGTCAACAAGGCGCACTACGATCGTACGCATCCCTACGAGGAAACCGAGCCCAATCAGCTTGTGGTGGACTATATCGCCAGCATGACCGACGACTATTTCATTGATTTGCACAGGCTCCTGTTTCCGCAGAGTCCTCACCGAATCGAATACAAGGGCTATTTCGGCAGCGAGAGCTGAAGCGCTTCCGAGAGCCCCGTACCAACGAGCAACACAAATAAGAGCCCCGCATGCATCGTGCACACGGAGCTCTTGTTTTGCTTTCAGGAGCCATGCTTCCTCTCGAAGCAACCAAAAACGCGCTCCAATCGCGTTATGTTCCTGTTTCTCCATTCCGATCAAGAACGCAGAAGGTCTGCCACGTCGGCAGAGTTCAGAAACGAACGCAAATTCATGCTTTTTTTCTTCCCTTTTTTTGTAATGCGTCAAAAATTTTGTGGTAAACGAGCTGGTTCGGATAATATCGGTAGTCAACGAACACCTCAATGCCGCGCCTTGCAAAATGCTGCAAAATCGCGGCGGCACACGCCGCACTGCGACTCTGCCCGTAGTCACATTGACAAATAATGTCCAGGTGGTCGGCGCGCGCACGGTAGATGAATTCTGCAAGAGCATCTACCTCGGCAAGGTAAGGGTTCTCCGTGCTATATCCGAAATCGGCAAGCAATTCCCTGTCGATATCGGGAATGCCAACGTAAAAGACACGGGCGTCGGTTTTGGAAAAATCCACGCGACGCTCCTCGCAATCCCGCAAGCCGCGCGGCGTGTAAAAGCTGATGACCGCCACACGCGCGTCCAAGCCCTGCCGTTGCATGCGCTCCAGAATGGCATTGCGCGAATAAATCTCAAGCTTCAAATTTCATTCCTCGTTTCAAAAATTCGTTACGGTGAGGGGGTCGCCGACCCGCGGACCCCCTCGGTGCAATGGATCACCCCACCTCAACGGGCGTGAGCGTGCAGCTCTCGCGGATACGCCTCATATCCGAATAAAGAAGTGTCCCCTTCTTCAACAACTCGCTTGCTACGCGGTCAAGGAAGGTGCGGTTCGATGCAATGATCTCCTTCGCCTTAAAGAGATAGCGCTCCAGCTCGGCGAAGATCACCTGCTCACGAGAGGACAGGAGCGTGTCCGAATCCTTATCGTGCAGTGCATTCAGATACGAAAGCCCCAGGCTTCCAACGCTTCCAATGCTCTGGTAGAGGTGCTCACACGCATCATCCAGGTCAGAGCCGGTGCCGCTTGCGATCCGACCGTACTGCATTTCGCTCGCCGCCTTACCTCCCAGCGCAACCAGAATTTCGTAGGCACGGCGCTCGGGCTCAACGCAACGAAGCATGAAGCCGCCCAGCTTGGAGGAGGTTGAAGAAAGAGAAACCATTCCAACGTAGCCCGGGGTAAGCACCTCGGCAATCACCGCGTGCCCTGCCTCGTGATAGGCAATCTCTGCCTTTTTTCCATCGCTGAGATTGACGTGATTGTTGTTCACACCGTAAACGTCGGTGAGGGTTGCCTTGACAAACTGTGCCATTCCGATCGCATCGAGGTTCAGAAAACCCGCCTCGATGGCAGCCTCGTTGATCACACGCTCCAGCGTTGCGCAGGATTTGCCCGAGAGCATCTTTGCAATGTCCTCGTAATTGACGTCCTCCGCCGTTCTGACACCGCTCATATAATGCGTGATGATCTTAACTGCCTCCTCTCCCCGCGGGGATTCTACACGAATCCACTTATCAAAACGACCTGCACGCAAAAGCGAATCGGGAATATTGCGGGTGCTGTTTGCGGTTGCGATGACAAACACGTCCTTTGACGCAACCTTGTCGATGCAACCCTGCACCACGGCAAATTCCTCGCCGTTGTGCTCCTCCATCGAAAATTTATCGAGATCGTCGAGCAGAAGGATCGACGGCGCGTGCTTTGCAGCCTCCTCAAAGGTTGCCTCGATGTATTCGATAAAGGCACTGCGCTCCATGGTGTGTCGGATCACCTTGGCAGGCACGCCAACCTCCTCGATCAATGCCGTTGCCAAAAGCGTTTTTCCAACCCCGGGAGACCCGAGCAGAAGCACGCCCTTGGGCATCTTTGCGCCCAACGCCCGATATTTGGAAAAATTCCTGATCATGTCGGAAACCTGAAAAAGCTCGCGCTTCACGTCCTCGTATCCGATAATCCTGTCAAATGCACTCATTCTTTTTCTCTCCTTTTTCTTTTTTCGTTCGGTGCCGTGGCTTGATTTTATCACCAACGGTGGGTAAAAAAACGGACACACCTCAAACGGGCAGCCTGACGGTTTGCACGCCCTTGTGCCGAAGCTTATCCGTTGGATAGCTCGCACCGACCGATAGAAAAACCTGCCTGCCAAGCGACGCAAGCCGATCCAGCCACGGGGAGATGTCAACCGCCTCGTCGATGCGGTCAAAAAGATCAAACAAAAAGATCGGGCGATCGTCATTTTGTATGCGATCAGCGCAAACGTGGTCGAGAAAATCCGCAAGACATGCAACGTGTAAGTCGCTTTCGCTCAAAAGAGCATCGCTTGTGCGCCCCTTGTGCTCTGCCGACAAGAGATTTTGTCCCCCGACGTTGCGCCGCCGCAACCGACGCTGACACTCGATCGTGTCGGCGATCAAGCTGATCCGATCGAGTCCCTCGGCGCTCACTGTGACATAGAAGCTCTGATCATCGCAAAGCACGCCGTTCCATACGAAGCGCCGTCCGTCGAGCATCAGATCGGCGGAGCAGGAAAAGGTCTGCTTTTTTTCAGGGGCAATCGGATCGCACGATTCCCCCGAGATCAACTCGCGCAAAAGCTGCAGATAGACCGACGAGCCACAAACAGCACAGATCGGCGTATCCTCTGCAAAAACCGTTTCGGGAAACAAATGCGACGTGGTGGAAAAGCGCTGAACTCTCATCATGATTATTCTCCTTCTGAATTAAAATGTAAATAGAAACTAAAAAAAGAACGTTTTTGAGGTCGGGTGATGAAAGTATATCACAATCCGTATACCAAAAATGTCACACATACACCACCTTGAAATGCTTTTAGGAGAATAAAATTGCGAAAGGAATCTGTTTTTCACTTGACATCCGCAAAAAAAGACGCTATAATGAGTTTGTCGCACATTGAGTTGAACTCACGATGACCGAAAAAAGGAGGTAGGACTATGTTTCACGGAAAACGGCTTTCCATTCTCGGAGACAGCATTTCAACTTACACGGGCATATCCAACGATCCAAACGTCAATTCTACGCTCTACGGTCATCCCTGCTTTTACAGAAAGCCCTTTCCGATCGAGCGTACCTATTGGGGGCGCCTGATGGCGTCGCTCGGACTGGTGCTTTGCGTCAACAACTCGTGGTCGGGCGGCAATCTGAGCGGACGGGAGAATTCGAGTGCAGGCGTTAATCGCGCCCACCACCTCTCAACCGACCAAGGCGAGACTCCCGATTTTATCATCGTGTTCATGGGAATCAATGATCTTGGGCGCAATGTGCCCGTTGAGACATTTTCCGCCGATTACGAAAGAGTGCTTGCAATGATTGCCAACCGCTATCCCGACGCATGGGTTTGCTGCGTCACTCTCCCCGATCGCAGCCCTTCGATGAAGAATGCGACCGAGCGCTTCAATCGGGCGATCGGAGATGCCGTTGCAGCTACGGGGGAGCACTTCTTTATTGCCGATCTCTTTCACAGTTGCCTCAACAACGATTGCTACTACGACAACACCGTGGACGGTCTGCACCCGGATGAGGACGGCATGCGGATGATTGCAGAGGTGATCGAGGGGGCATTCAGAAAAAAATTCGCATGAAGCCAAGTCATACAAAAAAATAAAAAAAACGGTTATCCCCTTCCCTGTGCGGAACGGAGCAACCGTTTTCTTTTTTATTTCATGTGACGGCAAAAAACCAACGGGACTTTTTATTTTTTCGACAAAACCTCGTCCAAATAATGACCAAGCGCTGCAACGTTGCCGTCAAAAAGATAGCCCGCGATGCCTGCGCTGCGTGCACCCTCGATATTCTCGGCGCGGTCATCCACAAAAAGCGTTTCCTCCGGAAGAATCCCGCAGTCGGTGCAAAGGTACTCGTAGATACCACGGTTTGGCTTAACCCTGCCGCAGATTGCAGAGAAAACGCAGCGATCGACGAGCGAAAGAATTGGAATCTCGCTTGCATGGTCGGCAAAATAGCGCGATATATTGGAGAGCAAAAACACGGAAACGCCATAACGCTCCTTGATATGCAAAATCAACTCGCGCATTCCTGCAATCTCGGGAATATTGTAAATCCAATTGAAATAGACCTCGCGCGCGGTCTGCCAAAGCCGATCGGGTATCCGCTCGCAAACAGCCTCCATAACCTCCTCGTCGGTGATTGTTCCCGCATCGAGGCGATCCCAATAAAGGCGATCGAACACCACCTGCTCAAGCAGCGCCGCATCGTCGTGGTCTGATACGTAGCGTCCCACCATATATGCAGGCTCAAAGTGCACCAGCACCTGCCCGAAATCAAAAACCACGTTCTTCACAATTTCCACCTCCGATAAGATGCTTTCATACCACGTTCTTTATTATACACGCTTCGCCGACAAAAGTCAACCGAAAAGCCAAAAAAGGGGCTGTTTCAATCTGCAATTGAAACAGCCCCTCGATGGGCTTGAGCGCTTTTGTGAAGCGGTTGGAGACTTCTCCCACCATCCCTCGGCGCCCGAATACATCGCTTTATTCCTTTTCAGCGTTGGCATCCTGCACTGCTTCTACCAGAATGGTGAGCTTCGTTACGCGCTCCTCATCCATCTGTGCAACGATAACGAACAGATTTTCATATTGGAAGCTGTCACCAACGTGCGGATCCGCCTCCAGCATTTCGATCGCCCATCCACCCACGGTGGAATATTCGCAGGTGAAGCCCTCGGGCTTCATGAAATCGACCTCCTCAAAGAAATCGTCGAGGTTCATATCGCCCAACACCTCGTAGGTGTTTTCACCCGTAGCAAGACACTCGGTAATAATCACGTCGGTATCGTCCCAAATGTCGCCAACCAGCTCCTCCAGGATATCCTCCATCGTGACGATCCCCAGCGTTCCGCCGTATTCGTCGATCACGATTGCAAGGTGCATCTTTGCCTCTCTGAGCTTGGCAAGTGCTGCGGGAAGCTTCATCGTTTTATGTAGCTTGCAGGGCTTGAGAAGCATGGAGTGGATGTCCGGGCTTGCATCGTCCAACGTTGCTTTATAATAACGCGTCAGAGAGAGAATTCCAACGATATTGTCGATGCTGTCCTCATAAACGGGAAGACGCGAAAACTGCGTCATATCGCCAAGCAGCGCCATGATCTTCTCGGGCTCATCGTCCAAGTCGATCGCGGTCACGTCGATACGGGGCGTCATGATCTTTTCAATGGTGGTGTCACGGAAATCCAGCGTGGATTGCAACAGTTCACCCTGTCCCTCGTTGATCACGCCCTCCTCCTCAACGGTGTCGATGATCGAAACCAGCTCCTCCTCGGTTACGGTTGGCTCATCGTCCTTTCGGTCACTTCCCCAAATCTTGCGCAGCAAGAACAGAATTGCCATGACAATGAAAACAAAGGGACTCAGGATCATCGTCAGAACTCGGGTGGGGATCGCAATAACACGAACCACCGTGTCGGCGTTTTGCTTGGACAGAATTTTGGGCACGATCTCTCCAAAGATCAGGATTACCACTGTGATCAGGATCGTTGCAATCGTGGAAGCAAGCGCCACGTCATTTTGAAACAAATTCATCACGATCAGGGTCGTGCAGGTGGAAACGGCGATATTAGCAAGGTTGTTGCCGATCAGAATGGCGGAAAGCGACGTTGTGAATTTATCGCAAATCCGATATGCAATTCTCGCCGTGCAGCTTCCCTCCTCGGATGCCTTCCGCAAACGCATCTTGTTTGCGGTGTTGAACGCAATCTCGGAGGCAGAAAAATAGGCAGAAAGACAGATCATAACAAAAATGACCACGTATGCCCACCACATGTTTGAAAAATGCTCCGCGAAGGTCATACCGTCACCTCCTCACCGAGCTCCTCCGCCTTCATGGCGGCAAGATCCTCCTCGTCGAGAATGTGAACGAGCACCTCGGTCAGGCGTCCACCCTCAACGGTTTTTGCAGTATAGCTGACATTCTCATAAAGGAAGGACTCGTTTTCCACCGGCAAATGCCCCAGCGTTTCCAAAATAAAGGAAAGCATCGGCTTCGAGGCAATTTTCTTAGGAGCGCGCCCAAGACTCATGCGCTCGTAGGCGGTTGCCATCAGCATGTGCGTGTTTACCAGATATTTGTTTCCGCCCAGGGTTTGGAAGTTCTGGTCAACCACATCCTCCTCATCGAAGATTTCGCCAACCAGCTCCTCCAGAATATCCTCAAGGGTCACAAGTCCGACAACTTTCTTGTTATCGTCGAGAACCATTGCAACCTGCAGCTTGTGCTGTCTCATATCGGTGAGAAGGTCCTCGATTTTCGCGTTCTTACGCACAAGATACGGAGGCTTCATCACACTTCGCAAACGAAGATTGGGATTGCGCTTATGCTCAATCAGATAGGTGCGCGTGCGCAAAATGCCGACCACGCGTTCGGAATTTTCTGCCTTAACGGGCAGACGTGAGTAGTTCGTATTCCGGATCACCTCCAGAATTTCGGCGGGGGTGGCGTTTACGCGGAGAAAGGCAATATCCTTCTCCATCGTCATAATATCGCCAACGGTTGTTCTCGCAAATTCCAGTGCAGACTTGAGCATGTCTCCCTGCTCCTCGTCCACAATGCCCTCCTCCTCTGCCGTTTCGATAATCTGCGTGAGCTCATCCTCGGTAATCGAGGGCTCAACCTCTTTCTTCTTAAAGATTTTCGATGCAAAATCGGAAATCAGCATAAAGAAGGCAGAAAACGGCTTGAGCAGCTTCATAAGCAATCGAAGGGAGCCTTGAAAGAACAGAGACACCGATTCGCTGCGATCGTTGGCAAAGCTCTTGGGAATCATCTCGCTGAACAGAAAAATGATCACCGTGCTCATCACGGAGCAGATCATGGAAAACGCAAACGAATCCAAAAAAGCTTCGGTTTTACCAAATCTTTCACGAAAAATATCCGTTGCAAGAATGGTAAACACAGCAGCTCCCGCAATTTTGGTTACGTTGTTTCCAAGCAGCAGCGTTGTAAGAGCCTTGTCAAACTTATTGAGAATCAGCATCACGCCTTGTGCTTTTTTGTTCCCGTCATCGGCAAGCGTCTTGATCTTGATCTTGTTGACTGCCGAAAACGAGCTTTCGGTGGCGGCAAAATACGCCCCACCCAAAACACAAATAAAAAAGATGATCCATAAGGGTATACTGTCACTACCCATGAAAAAACCAACTCCTTACCTATTTTTTTACATTACTTATTATTTTATCATTTATTAACGTGTTTGTCAAGCATATATGGAAAAAATGTTGCATTACAGTGTAGTGTTACAATAGGTAATCGTTTCGGATTTCTCAAGTTTGTGGTTACAGAACAAAATTACAACTCGTCCGGAACGATCGCTTCTATCGAACGAAGCGCGTCACAAAGTCCCCGGTAGGTAATATCTAAGGCATCTGCGTTTTCCTTCGCCATAACTGACGCAGCAGCTCCTGCAGCCTGCCCCATAGCCATACAAGCTGCCTCTACACGAAGAGCGCTGTTTGCATAGGTATCAGAAGAAACACATCTTCCGGCACAAAGAACACGGCGGGAGTTTTTCGGAATTAAAGCGCTGTACGGGATCTTTGATACAACGTTTTCCTCGTGGAAGCGTTGCTCTATTCCTCTTTCCACGTGTAGATCAATCGGATAAAAGGCATAACAAACAGAATCAGGGTAGACATATCCGTTTATATATTCATCCGCAGTAATAACGCGCTCCCCCTCGATACGATTAGTCTCTCTCACGCCTGTTTCATTCGCTACAAAATCAACGGTCAAATTTTCAAGGCCATCTATTTTTCTCAAAAAGCTTACTACCTTCATCATCTCAAAACGAGCATTTTTTTCAAGCTGTGTTCGTCCAGCAGAAGTATCAGCATCCACACACGGAACGTGCATATTGATTTTATTCTGCTTCAAATAGCTTATCAGATTATCTGCTGTAATATGGGAAGGCAGAAGCACGGGATCAAAGCTTCTCTTGATATGCTCAAATATTTTTTCACTCGCGACGTATCCCGAAATATGATTTTGCAACGTGGCAGGCTGCTGAACCTTACTTTTAAGTAATTTGAATCCGAGCAGCTGACAAAGCGTAGCGTCTCCCGTTGCATCAACAGCACAAGATGCCTTGATCGAGACCATTCCGTCTTTTGTTGTAACAATCAGGTTCACGCCATTTTTCTTTTCCAACGCGTAAGAGATCATTGCGTTGCAAACAATATGAACGCCCGCCTCCTCGCATATTTGAAACAAAACAGTAGTATAGATAAACGGATTGAGAACTATCTGCTCGTGCCAATGACGCTTCGGACGAAAAGAAATGCTTGGCAAAACAGCGCCGCCAAGCGCAACCGTTCGTTCGATCGCCTCCCAGCAGGGCCCGCACATGATTTGCTTTCCCCA